>ENA-OREC01002307-OREC01002307.1-marine-metagenome-genome-assembly--contig:-NODE-2307-length-10429-cov-14.294436_pt1 | contig 10429 bp, 6 predicted proteins | sample MGYA00248626_ERZ508543 | MGnify/ENA primary metagenome ERZ508543 (study PRJEB26211, sample SAMN05518279) | marine metagenome | isolation source: Puget Sound, Washington, USA | host: Bankia setacea...
TTTTTGGAAATTGGGCGGCATCGAGTTACTTTTAACTCAGACTTAAAACCTGGTACAGTGTTTCTAATCGCAATCTGATCGCCAACAAATCTGTCGGGTGCCAGGCCAAATTTTGGACAATCCATATATCAGTTAGACGCTGCCAAGACGCCGGGCGGGCACTCGGCGTCCGGCCGACTTGGCGGTGCCCGTGTTGTAAAATCAGCCAGACATCGCGATTTTTTCACCGACCTCTACACACCGACCAATGCCTAGAAATCGTACACGCTGCCCAGCCCCAGCTTTAATTGTGACTTAGGCATTACTGTTATTGTTTGATAGATATCATTGCAAAAGTGGAATCAATGTCAAATCATCGAACAGTTGTTGTAGATCTTAGAGCCATTGAGTAAATTCATCTTTCTAATAACTTAGTTAGCTAGTGCGAAATGAACAAACACAGTCTGCATATATCTTTCTCTAAGAGTCGGACTGGTCCCTTGAAGATATTATTCTATGTTGTGGTATTACTAAAAATTCATCTTCCTTGTATGGTTAAATTGGTTAGGACATGGACTGCCACCAACTAAGCTGCACTGGTTCAATCACCGGGCACTGCAGACATGTGACATCGTCTTAATTGCCCAGTTAATAGGAAGAGATATAACAGTGTCTAAGGTTATTCCCCCTGTGCACCATGTAGATAAATAAAGTTACAACGTATTAGCAAAACTGTCCTACGTTATGCGAACGAAAGAAACAGATGGGTCAGTGTTGACATTGTGTTTTGACATGTGCCATAGACTGCTGTCAATGTTACCTTGCAAAGTACACCTGTGTTGTTAGTTGTATAATCCAGGAAGACTACATGGAAACGTGACAGGTGCTATAAGTTTATTCAAACAACTCATCCTTACATAAACATGACAACAGTAAGAAACAAGCATGTTTACGTACATATAACATACATACAAGAGGCAATTTAGCATTGTGATGTTCATAAAAAAGCTGTCAAAGCATCTTACAGTCTCTAAATCCATCACATTTTAATGCAGTTAAACCAACTGCTATGTATGTCCTGTTTCACTACATATAGGTATAGGTTTGACATTTGGTGATTTGTGCAAGAGTTCAATAAACTACTAATTGATTAAAGATGGGTCTCTGTTCAAACATTTGTTGACATAAAAATGCATTAAAGCTCCCATATTGACTTTGTTCGATGTATCATGGTGATCGTGTGGGACATCTGACGGGACATCTACAAGTTTACTCATTATTACTAGTGTATTCAATCAGTGAGAGCAACACTGTTCTATCTGCTTCTTTACTCACTATTACTTCACAGGGTTCTGGCTTATGTCCCTTTCTATTGTTTTAAATCATGCAATGGTACACATATCCTCAAGGCCTGGATGAACATCTATAGCAGTAATGAGTGTTTCTCATCGGACCTTAGAGCTCGGATGTGTCGTAATCATGTAAATTGTGGCATGTTGTATAATTCCCCAAAAGCAGATACACAGAATTGTACAAACAAAACATGGCCCTGAGCAGAATTGTACAAACAAAACATGGCCCTGAGCAGAATTGTACAAACAAAACATGGCCCTGAGCTAGAACAGACAAAAATGAGAAAAAGAAAAGAAATTTTGTATAAAAAATAAATTCAATACATACCAAGTGGTAGAAGAGAAAGTGTTTTAAGTGCATTTGAATAAAGAAGCTGATAGAAGCCTTTTGTATTCACCCCCACAATACATACATTACTATCTGTTTAGTCTGGAATGCACATACAGAACATAAATGCAGTCAACTGGAAAATAAAAATGCATGAATAAACTTGAAAATTGATATTTGATGGGTGAGTTAATCAAAGGATGAAGCTTCGCAACAATTGAGCTTACATGGGTGTAGGATATATAGAGAGATATATATAACCGCCAACTGCAGCCACATCTGATTTATAATGTTCTATGATGCTATCTCCGTCAGCATTTATTTGTAATTTAACATTTACAGGTATATATATATATATAAAAGCTTTATATTATACAGAAACCATAGTGATACATATCTTTAGCCACAGGGCAATCAAAACTAGCGTTGAGTGAGTTCAAAGTTGTGAGAATGTATATAATGTAGATCAATGTGGCCCAGTATTTGGTGACAATCTCAAAACATGAGAAAACGCGTAATAATGCTTCAGGCACTTTTCAAGTCAAGTAAGTTCAAGTAATAATGTTTTGATACGGCTTGATGTAATTCAATATCTGGTGATGTACGCTAGCTAGGTCTGAAAAATAGCTGCACTGACCGACTCATGGCGTGCCTTTTAATATACCAAGGAATGGTCCCCTAAAAATAGCTGCTAACATTAAAGTGAATTTTGAACTTTGTTCACTGAATTAATTACTATATATGTGAGATACTCAATTACTCCTTATAACATTCATGTATTTAGGCTATCTTTGTTTGTTGTTGTTTGCGAGCGTTTTGTCAAATTTTGAGGGCTTTGTTGTTAGTGCATTGTTTTTGGTAGGTAAATTTTGTGTACAAATGTATATAGTAACAATATGTCATTGTGTCTCAGGTTGGAAGGCGATAGTTTGAGTTTTAAGAGTAAGTGAGTTTTAAAATGTTATTGCTCTATTCAGTATTGATAAGTGTCATATGATAAAATGCTTCAGTAATCAGAACAAGTTACTCACTGGAGAAAAAATGTAGAATTATGTCATCACAGACTGAAGCTATACTTAGTCTAAATATAGAACTGTGTTTACTCTTTAGAGCGCAAGTGCTTCCTGCTTTAATTGGCAATTATATTTGTTTACATTTCTACAAGTGGAGTTCTTCACTTTTGGATTTTTGAAAATGTTTTTGTGAGTGGCAAGACTTCATACCCTTGGACTTTATACAGCTGAATAGTTGTTGTTACATTTTAATCTTGGACTGTAATTTTGATGTACACATATAACTTAAGTTCATGACCTCAAACGCTAAAAAAACTTTAATGTATATAATCAATGATACATTTTAGGATTTCACTTTTTTAGTCATTTTCATAGTAAATTAGACAGAAATACAATAAATACTTTTATATCTGAATTCCTGGAGGAATCTGTAAAGAAATCCAAGTTTTGTTTGGATCAATAACAGAACAGAACATAAGTTTATTTGACATGAAACATACACTGCTCATGGTCATTGATGGCATGTGTTTTTGTACTTAATGCTTCTATGTTGTTTCAGGCAGGAAATCTGGAACTTACTGTACATACATACCAGTATGAGACATCATTTTGTGTTTCTATCAGCAGCTGACAAAAACAATTGATATACTTGTGTGGGACTGACATTTTTACATGGATATTGTTTCTTACTGTACAGGTTTTTGTCTGTGATGATTATGATATTATGGTGCACACTGATATGTTTGTGATTTTCTTACATGGATGGCATATTTGTATTTACAGTGATGGTGAAGTGGACGTGCCAGTGAGACGGCGAGATCACAAGCGCGGAACTCTACGACACGCATTCTCTGAGGTGTTACCAAATGAAGATCCACGCCGTAGAAGCCAGACCATGACGGAAGCCAAGGAATACGCTTACAACAGACTTCAACAAGAACTCAACATTGCTCAATCAGTAAGTAACTGCTCTTTAGTTTAACAAGCAATATAGAAGCAGGGCACAGAAATTCCAATTGTACTATAACCTGGACAAGTGGTTAGGAGGAAGAAAGAGTGGAAATTTTGAAATCTGTAATATCGTTTTCTTGTTTTTACCATACCCTATGACATGCAGGAAGAGTGGACTCCTGTTTTTAAAATGGTCGTGCCCTGAGAAGAACCATTGCAAAGTACCAGTTTTCAATAGACGTTGTCAATTTGCTATTAAGTGTTGATTTTCATGATCTCTCACTGAAACCTGAATACACATAAAGTGAAAGTCGTGTTTTAATAAGTCTTTTCCCTAATGCTTCATGTGATATGTAAAGATACCAAGAGGGTGTATCATATAAAAGTATTGAATTGAAAAGTACTCTTAGTAATTCGATGACATGCTTTGATCCATGGATTCTATATTTGGCTGTCTAAACCTGCATGAAAACCCCCTTGAAACTGACTCTAACTTCTTATATTTCCATGTAGCCTCTCTAAGCATGGTGTATATTGCAATTTGACGTACAAGGAAAATGGATCAATGTATTGTCTTATATCAAATACATGATCGAAAGTAATACAAGGTGAACTCATTGCAACACCCTGTAAGCAGAAAATGTACGTCATACTGACGCAGTTGTTTTAGCCGTTCGTTGAATGTCTCGGTCAAATAGGTAGAACACATGTCAGAAAGCTACTAATGTTTGTTGCTTTGGCTTGTTTTAAGAGGATGTTTTGGTATGTTTAACTGTTTATAGATGATAATGAGAACTCAAATAAGAGAGATTGGTTGTAACACCATATACACTGTATTGGTCTTCTCTCACATTGGTCTTCTCCCTTATATATAGTAAATAATAGTTGGTCTTAAAAAGTATGTTGACATAGAGTTTTAGTTGTTGTTGATGGGCGTGGGAGGTAGGGGACAGGACAACAATGGAGACAAATACATAAAAGTTGGTGATAACAAGGGATATGGGTTGACTTGACCAGGCTTTTTATATAGCTGTTAGATAGTTAGGACAGGGACAATGAAGGCGGTGAGAAAAACCAACCCAGTGACGTTTGTGGTGTCGTTAGTAGATCACAACACTGGCAAGGGGTGACGTGTAAGAATAAAACACACCAGTCACACACTGTATAACACACAATGCTTAACACTTTATAGGGCAGCTGTCACTCTTGTGAAAACATAAAAACAGGTGAAAGTTGGACAAGCGAAAAACATGTTTTGCCTGTTTGTGCTAGATCTATAACGATTGCTTCGTTGGCAAAAATGAAAAATAACTACGAACATAAGCCTCAAGTTAAATTTGTCACTTATATTCTTAACATAGAAGATTAAGATTGTTCTCAGATAGAGTTGTGGTGCCAAAGCCTTTACTGTTGTATATATTATATATTGTACATGTGTGTGGATGACAATGTTTAATTGTGACCTTGGTATATGACAAAAAGAAAAAGACACAAAAAAGATCAAACCATCTTTTAAATCAATGTTCTTTAGCTTTGACATTAAGTACATTGAAACATTGTAGATCTCTATGCTCTGTCAAAAATGACATACATATCACGAGAATTAATTCATACAGCAGTTTAATAGTCAAAAGTCTGAAAAATTGTAAATACAAAAAGATAATTTATTATAACACCTGTCTAAGAGTTTATGTTATGTTTTATGTACGAAATTTATTAATTAAGCTTACAGAAAGACACCTGTACATGTTCCCCGCAAATAATTAGGTTATTAAACCGTTTTCTGCATTAAATAAAATGAAAGATATCTCATACAAGAACTAATGCTGTTTTTGATAAATAAACCATTTTTCATAACAATTAATTACAGTAATGTTTTGTCATAATGAAGCACTTGCAACATACAGCTTGTACAGACAAGACGATCATTTCAGATAAATTCAAAACTTTCTTCTTTTATTAATGATATGCATGTTTAAAGCTTGTAAATTGAAAGTTTATAATCGTTGAACAAGAACGTCAAAAGCTAATTAGTACGATGTAATAAGTGACAATTTATAAAACCAATTTTTAATGTTATAATCTTTATGCACATTTTTGGCAGCTGAACTTTTTATGTTGTAAATGAACTATTGAACAGTTTGATTTGCATATTTAGGCTTTCTCAAAATATCGTTAGAAATAAAATAACATTATAAGTATAATTATGCACCATGTTAAAAGTCAGTACATTTGAATACTTTGCATATACTTGTACTTGCTCAATAGACGTTATCATTTATAATGTTGAGTTTTGGTTTATGTTTTGTGCATGGTAAATGTTTATAGCGCTGTTTTTTTATGTATTATAAGGAAATGGAATACTGTATGCAGTATACCAAACAGAAATTTGCTGCCACCAGAAAATTTAAGTGGCCCAACCAAAAAAACGCACAGGAATTATTTTTTTGGACAATGAAAAAGTACTCAAAGAGCGAATGCGAAAAGTTTTTATCTGCTTCTTTATTCAATAGCACTTCCAACCCTCTCGCTATCACTCCTCCAGTTGTCATAAACCAGTATAAAATGCATCGATTTGCTGATCTGTTCGAAACTATAATTAATAATTATTATGTGTTCTCACAGCTACAAACTAAATACATGTATTAACACTATCAAGACTAAAGGAACAGGATTGTCCTTGGATTGACTCGATCATATATATTATAAGCACAATCAAACATACACATATCAAGTTTATTGAATACTCTCTTCTATTTGATCAGAGAAGTTGTCTGAAGAAAACACAACATTATCACCCTGTCATACTAGACTTAAGCAGTGAAAATGATCTTTATTACATATACCAGAATAATACTAAGAGACTAACAATTCCTACATTAGTGTCACAATATAATTATAACAATAAAGCCGTACACCCAACAACAGGAAAGCCCCAAAGGCGTAGGAAGAGAATAAGGATGTAGCTCTTTTGTTAAATGATTTGTAGGTGTTTGACAAAAGATTGTTGAATGGATCTATATTTGTAGCCAATTGTACACTTTGACCTGTCCAGTTATGTTACCATACAGGTGCAAATGTATAAATATGATTGAGCCTGTCTGCGTATTTATTTTGATTATACCTTGATACATAATGTACTTCAGAACGTTGACATTTGTTTTCTATTAAACTGACCTGAATTTATAAACATGCCCTCTATCTTTGTTTTAAAAGCAGTATTACCCAGTTGATGGCAAAGAAAGGGTAGTACTGGTTATAAGAGACCCAGGCAACAGATTGGGGAACTAGCGGAAATGTTATATGACTGAAAACTGTTGAAATGTACCATTAATCCCACCAAAGCCCAATAGGTGGTTGAACTAGTTAAGATGTTCTTTTGTACGTTATGCCCATTTGATGAGGAATTAATGTACAACAAATTTATGTGATGGGCTATTATGTCCACAAAGTTAAATATCCATCCATCGAGTAACAATTTGTTTGAAAGAAAGCTCAGTGGTTGCTTGCAGGTGTCTGTGACCTCAATTGTAAAACTTTCATTTGAATGTTTGTCAAGTTAGTCTTAAATATTTGAAAAACACACAAAAAGCCCTTTATTAGGTCAATGGTTATACGTATAATTTATAGTCTATACACTGCTTATTAGTAAAATGCATTGTTATTCATTGTAACTCTTATGTAAACTTTACAAATTAATTTGGTCCGTTAATCTAAAATTCTTATCACGTATACTCATTTCAGTCACTGATCAGTGAAGTGTGTATAAATTGTTTGTACGTCATCAGTGAGTATTATAATTTGTTTGTACACAAAGAATTGTATACATTAGAAAGCTATGTCAAATAGGTTTAAAACTAATTATTGTAAGCATAGAGAGAACAACACCACTCTTTTGTTTAGAATTCATTTCATAATGCCATCGAAGCCAAACACTAATATATAAAGTTTTACCTAGTTTTCAATGTTGGGTTAAATTAAAGCATAACATTTTGATCAAGAAATCGTATATACACAGAGTGACCTAGTTCTAAAACTTAATATATTTGTCTAATGATCGATTTTACACGTGTATGAGCTCCTTTAGAAGTAAACTGTGGAATTTTTGTAAACTACTAAACTACAATGTATGTACGCCATCCTCCTCTGTGTTTTTGTCCTTTTCTCATGTTCTACAACCTTGTAATTACAAGTTTTCCATTCCTACATAGGTCAACTAACCACATATATACATTCTCCTCTTTTTATTTATGATCACCATTTGACTATAAAATTTGGTCATTAATTGATTGATCATGTACCTGAGTGTATAATTGATAATTACAAGTGAGCGAGATGTTTGTGAGATGTTTGTTGTTGTATCGTCATTGACCTTGAGCTGTCTTCTGCTGCTACGTGGGTTCGACGGTTGGTTGCTTCGGTCCAATGACATCACTGATTTACTACAGTAACATACCAAGAGATGAATGCAAAAAGGTTCTATCCGCTTTTTTATTGAACCACACTTAGAACCATTTTGCTTTCATGCATCAAACTGTTATTTTCACGGTATGTGGCTATATATGGTGAAACGAATATCGATAATTTGTAACCTGTCATGATCCATCTTGTTAATACGAAAGGTCCTGTGTCATCCAATCTGTCCTCAGTCGTTTTGTTGACCATCACTGACCATCCATCTTGTCCATCTCCGCTACTATATGACTACAGCTAACTGAGGACAAAACAACAGATCAACTCATGTGCTGATTGAGATCCACCTTTTTCTGCTATTGAATAAAGAACCAGATAAGACCCCCTATTGCATTCATGACTTGAACTACAATGTATTACTCTTGTTTGAATATTTATGAGTAAACTACATGAGTGCTGCTTTGATTATTAAACCACATCATTAGTTAAACTAACATTTAACTTGTGTAGCTGTATGAATTATATGTAACCCATGTACAAGGGGGGACAGTTGTATCAGTTTGGGTCTCTCCTTTAAAACAATAGCATTTTCAATTTTTGGCTAAATATTAACACCGCTTTATGGCTCAACTATACAATGTACTTCAGGACTAAACAATGAGTATAACACCAGTACTGCATTATTTCTTGTGTTCAACCTACTCATCTGGTCAATGTAGCGGTCAGCCAAGGACCACAATACTTAGAAACAACATAGCCAACATCAACCACACACTGGCAAGTTGACCGACTGACGTCAATATTCTCTTCCTGCTTTGCATAACGTCCAGTCATAAACAAGCCAAGACAGTTTATTGTTATGAATATGTTATTGTTTTGTTGTTACTATAGGATTGTGTTTTCCTCAATGATGGATATGAATATTTTAGCAAATTTACGGTTACATGTATTATTATAAATATTTATTATGAATGATTCTTTAACAACTGATGCATCTCAATATGTTACTGGGTGTATTTGGCAATGATCAGGTTGTGTTTGATAGGTTAATGGAGTTGTATAGAGTTCTTAGAAAAGTCGTTAAAAGTTTGTACACCCAATGCTCTAAAGCACGCTGCTCATCTTTGGACAGGACGAGTGCCTGTTTTCTAACCATTATCTGGTAAAACTCACACTTGTGGTTTAAACAAACGTCCAGGCTGTCTCCGTTTGTCTCATAATTCATCCAAACCCTGTCCTTAAAATGAGGTTTCATCGAGGTGACGGAAATTTTTCTTGACAATGAATATGTGCTGAATCGGCTTGATAAGGTTGGAAAAGAATAATGATTTCAGGGAATGTGAACGTTGAACCCAAGAATCATATGACCTTGGTGAGACAGAAGATATCAACTTGATTTTTATTGTGACGTCTGCATGTGCTAAATAATGATAAACTGCGTCACAGGTAACGGCAACTGAACAGAATTGAACATAAATAACTTTTAGTTCAACGTAATATTATGAAACATCATCTACATTTGTAATAATTAAAGACAATAAAAATGTGACAGTTATATGGCAGTTATGATTTCTGTAAATTTTAAATGTGACAGTAGAATACATTGAGGAGTGAATATGAAAAGTTTCAGCTGTTGGCTCCTTTATTCTATAGCAATAAGAATTCTTTTGCATTCCCCTCTTTACATTTGGATTTGCACTTTGCAGTTGATCAAATACATGTATAATGGTCAGTTTGCCGCAAAATTAAATGTTTGTTTTTTAAATTCTCCACATGTTGGAATTTGAATTGATCATGTCGACGGTCAAAAATGCGTAGGATGAAGCTAAACAATGTTAACTATGATATAAACAGTGTGTGGTTTTGATGGTGAGATATGAATTGTATTAAACTGGACACATTTCTGATGCAAGAATGTAGAAAATGTATAAAAACAATTCATAACTTGAAGCTACTCAACATCTGCATAATAAGAGTACAAAACCTGTCTGCTCTCATTCTGACCACTGGCCAAGAACTAGAAATTGTTCTAGTGGAAAAACAATAACTGAACGATGTTGACAAGCCAAAAGCAATTAGCATATAGGTTCAATAAATTATTCACCTTTATGTTAGTTTTAATAAGGGGCAAATTGCCGACAACGAAAACTTGAGGTGAATTGTTTTGAGAGTTAATTAGTCAGGAAGGGGAAGGTAAGGGAATTATCATAATGTTGGGTTGCTTTGTTGGTTGCTTTGTCAAGTATATGATGGATGCATCAGAACTAAGGTTGAAGTTCATATAGCTACAGGTTATAGGCACATTGAGCTTCTAGTTGTTTGTATGGGAGTAGATCCATTGTTTGTATGGGAGTAGATCCATTGTTTGTATGGGAGTAGATCCATTGTTTGTA
>ENA-OREC01002308-OREC01002308.1-marine-metagenome-genome-assembly--contig:-NODE-2308-length-10429-cov-14.205951_pt1 | contig 10429 bp, 11 predicted proteins | sample MGYA00248626_ERZ508543 | MGnify/ENA primary metagenome ERZ508543 (study PRJEB26211, sample SAMN05518279) | marine metagenome | isolation source: Puget Sound, Washington, USA | host: Bankia setacea...
GATAAGAAAATAATGTAATGGATAAGATCTGGTATAGAAATCCTTCGAAGTCGGAGGTCATTGGCTGTTGTGGCGGGATGAAAAAACTCGAAGGACCACGCAGAACCGACAAAAGTTGAACGCTAATTTTTTTAATAAAAACAGACGTCTGACAACATGCCGTTAGCATGGTTTACATAACAATTGTTTTATTTCTCCCTTGTTTTTACCAGGGCTGTTTAACTAATATTTATGTGTACTTAGATTGTTTTGTGTTACATGTAATTTCCTCTATTTATCTAGTACCAGTGCCTGCATTTTGACAACCGTTCATCTTGTTACTCGTTTGCGTCCTGCTTGGAAATCCTCTACATGTTGCTGTTTGATTTCTACCAGAGTTTGTGCTTCGACAACCGTGAACTAGCATCCAAGAGAGCTGCATTCTTATTGAAACATCGTATATTTGGACCTGTCTCGTAAGTACCAGTAATGTGCAGATGCATCTTCCTTATTTAGCTGATCCAGACTATACAAAAGATACTCTTTCTCAAGAATTAAGATAGGAAAAATATAGAAATGGAGAATATCTGGGATGTAAATCCTTTGAAGTCTGTGGTCTTTGGGCGTTGTGGCAGGGATGAAAAAACGAATGACCACGCAGAACTGATAAAAGTCGAATGCCAAAAAAAAGAAAGTGCTACAACATACTTTGGTACTTTCAGCCAGCCTTCCATTCTGATCCCTTCCTCTGTGTCCCCGTTCATTGGTGACCTTCGATATTTAGCAGGCAGAGGTGATGACCCCGTTTCCATGATGGAGGTGAAATGTCGGGCGTACTCTGTAGGGAGTCCACAGGTTGGCTGGGTAACGGTGGAACACTTCACATGACAAACCATGGAACATTCTGTAAGTGTGACAATTGTGTGGGCTATCATATGACACTCAGTATGGCTCATTTAAACAATCATAATTAATTTCCTTAACACAAAAACCAGTACTGAATTATTCTTTGTCATAAGCTGATGAGGCTCTAACATTTCTTTTCCACTATTAACTACTCAACTACAAATTCCCCTAGATAAAGGAATATTTTGAATACCATGTTTTATAGTAGGGCGATACACTGGGATTGGATGATTAGCAAGTCTTTTTAACCTGGTACACAATGAGGGGTAACATAATTGAAATAGCATGCCCAGCACTAGTTTCACCTTCATATTAGGTATTATTGTCGCTCTATCAACGTATTTTCTCTAGAATACTAAAACTAAAGCTTATGTAGGGCTGTCACAAGATTGAATCCATGCATTTTTTCAATTAATCTACATTGGTTGATTCTGTCAAATGCTCCTGTTTCACAAAAATTGTTGACGGAACAAGAACATTTATAGATGAAACACCTTAATGCAAACTCAATGCAATGATTAAATCAAGAATACTTTAAGAAGAAAGAAAAGAACATTAAAGAAAGGCAAAAACGTCATGATATAAGCTCATAAAGTTATATTGAATACCAACCTTGACATTTTGCTGCCTGTTTAACGAAGGGCACACTCCCCAAGCACACTCCACATTTGGTTGCCCGTGTATTCAATCCATTTATAAACCTGTGAGGGATCTTGTGTTGTATCCGTTGAGGTGTCGGGGCAGGGGTGTTCACAGCTTTCATTGAATTTTTCTTCACGCTAGGGGTCAGAACAGCCTTGCTTGGGGATGACTTTCCAGAAGGGGTCTTTACTACAACCTGCACAGCCGCTTTGAAATTAGGGGCCGGAGTGGAAGGCTCTGACACCATCTTCTCCCGTAACACTCCCTTTAGTTTCAACACTGTAAAAAAGTCGGAATTTAAGAAAGCATTCATGTAAAACTTTGACATGTGACTCAAGTATTGGTCAAACAGAACATAAATACAGCCCTTAGAAATGATCACAAGCCAGACAAGGTAAGTATAACAGAAGACACAAACATGAGACTTTTGTTATACAACATGTTGCAAATGAGCTATCAGGGTTTTTTGTTTCAGAAGCAGTGTAAAAGGACTTTTTGGTTATTTGGGAAAAAATCTTATCACAAAAACAGGAAAGAGGAAAAAACACTTTATGCTAATGCCTAATTAAGAGCTACACTGCATGAACAACCTATAGCTAAACAAGTACCGGGTAATACAATGTTCAGTTGTCATGATGTTGCATTCATCTGATAGACAAAATATTTCTCTATATCTTTTATAACTAGCTGAACAATACATACTGTTTGCTTTTTATAAGATATTAGCTGTAACTGACTCACGTAACATATTTATATATATATATATATATATATATATATATAATTATATATAAAAAGGTTTGATACCTGTGCCTGGACTTAAAAAATGTTACCCTTTCATTCCCAAATAAATAATTTCCTCCAAAAAGAAATGAAAAATTAGAATAAATATATTATAATAAATGCATCTTATTAAGCTGTTGATTTTGAAAGAAAAAACAGAACTACATTCGTTTTCCTACTTTCAAATTGCCTGTAAGTGCTAAACATCTTTTATGACTAACCCTTTAAATATTATTTTTGATGATTTCAGTATATGATTACTAGGCTATAGTACTTTGTGGCTATGAAGTACAGATGAGTATGTACTTTTTTTAGCAAAGTCCACCTTAATAAAAACTACTTACATTCATTAGCCTGTGAGAAGTTCTCTCCCCTGAGTCTGTCCAGTTGTTCCTGGAGTTGTTTATTCTTCTTGGCTTCCACGTCCATCATGTTCTGGAAGTCACCCATCATTGGTAGCGTGTTACAGCCGCCTTCTTTACCAGTCTTACCAAACAGTTTTCCACCCTGTAAACAAACATATAAGACAATACTGTGTTAAAAGACATCCCCAGTAACCGACTTCCATATTAAAGGTTGTGATTCTAATTTTGAGGTAAATACATCAAATTTTAAAAGTTGATACAAATGAAACAAAACAATCGCATTAATTAAACAATATGAACTAGAATAGCTTGAAAAATATAATAACAATGACAACCAATTTAACAGACATGATTTTCTCAGCCGTACCATTTGATACATCAATTTTTTATTGACTACGTAAATATTTCAATTTTTCATGTTTCATTTGTAGCAACTTTTGAAACTTAAAAATTAGAATCACAACCTTTAAAGTTAGACAACCAATACGTTTGACCTTTAACTTCCGGTGGTATAATATTGAATTCTGAGGGTCAAATAACAAAGATTAACAAAAATATAAAAACATTTAAATCACATGACCAAACTTGTTTTCAATGTAAAATACCCATTTCAAAAACCATTATATATATTTACACATGTTTATTATAACCAGGGCCTCTTCATGTGGGAAATATAGTGCAGTGTCAGCTAGGAGTATGTGCACACTAGAAAGCCATGTGATGAAAACAATATTACTCTTTATGAAAGTTGATCTGGAATTTCTTTAACTCGTTTTATACAAGTTTATATAAAATGACAACTCTTGTAAGACCCTAATATATGTGTCTTAAACGTCCAAGCAATATCATGTATTTACAATATCATATGTTATTATGTTATGCCTCTATCTAACATAAATTGTGTGTTAAAAATATTGAAATGTTCACAAACAGAAATGTCAACATATATTTATACGACGATACGTCACAATATCTGCCTAAAAACAGTCCTCTATTTCTGTAAGCGGACTGATTTAAAAGTACTGTGTTATCAAAACATCTACGCAGAAAAGCATGGTAGAAATTTGCATGTGCACATATTCATAGGCGACAATCATGGCGAATGAAGGCCATACTAATGTTAAACGTTAGTTTAAGGTAACCAAAGCAATAATAGAAACGTAATGAAAGTACTCTTAATGCTTATAGTTTACATGTAAATATTGAATTTGTAAATTAGGCTTTTTTCTGTCAAAAGAGTTGCCAATTATTGTTGTAAAAGTCAGATACCTGTGTCCTTTTACAACCGTTAGAAACCGCTTTAGTCCGGACGAACAACAAATGTATTCTCAGCTTCACCTTGGACAATTTGTAGCTTGTCCGCACTAAAGCGGCTTCTAACAGTTGTTAGAGGACACTTTGGAAGAAAACTTGTACGGTATCTATTATATATAGGTAAACAGCGAGCATTGAGCCTTGACACATACAATAATAAGTATAAATCAGACAATAGCCAATAATGCAATGGAATTTACAAGTAAAATGTATGAGTATGTTTAGATATATACTGTACTTATAGGCCATAAGCTTATTGTAAAAACATCTACATGATTATACTGATGTTTACCATATCATGATGAAGAAGGTGAATGTAAACATCATCAAATGATGAGGCAATGATGATGATGATGATGATGGTGGTGGTGATGATGATGATGACTACAACAACAAAATGATACTGCCACACATATCTAAGTTGATGATGATAGCAATAATGATGATTTTGATAATGTTGCTGCTGCTGATGATGATAATGCCATCTACAACATAAACGCCTGCCACCATATACAAGAAGCAAGTTTACCTCAAGCAAAACATTTCTAAATTTCTAAATAAAGGAAATATATATATCCCTAACCTGTTGTCTTTTTCTGTTAGTTATAATCTATAAAAGCATTGATGATATATATCTGTATATAATGTATCAAAGAAGCAGGCAATGTGATATAGCTGCTGTTTAATTGAGTTCCATATCTTACCCGTACGCTACCGTCCTTAACTGGTGTTCTCTAACAAAATGCCATATATATATATAATTCTTTGTTTTAAATGTTTCAAGTCGTAAAGGGTTGTGATATCTAATTTTGAGGTAAATACTTTTAAAATTTTGTAGCGACTTTTAAAATTTGAACATTTAACCTCAAAATTAGAATCACAACCTTTAAAGAAAACAAATAGATGATGTTAACTCACACATGTATTGAAATTGAACACATATTAGTTCTTTGTTAAATTCCTTCAAATGGGTGCTTTGGTAGAAAATACACACGGGCTCAATAGTGATGAACAAGTTTTGTAGAAAGAATATGTGTTAAACTAGACTTGTCAGCCAGACACCAATGCCACCACAACTGGGAATTTGTCACAGGATGGGTCAGAATCAAGTTATTAAGGGCAAGAAGTTGGGCACACATTAGAATTTCCATTATTTGTATATATAGTAAACACCAGTCACGGGCCATAATCTAGAAAAAACTGATGAGTGATCCAAAGACAAAATACTTTGCTTCTTGCACAACTACACACTAGGGTCTACCATCAATGGAAGTTAAATCATAATCCTTTTATTGGTGTTGTGTTGGGTGCATACAAAATAGCTTGGAATAAAATATCTAACATAATGCGGATCCAGAAACAAACAAAAGAACTGAATGTGTGTGAAAGCGGTACATTTCTGGCATCTTTTTGTCGAATTATGAATAAAAAGGGTCCCTACTTTGATTAGATCTGCTATGTAAGTAAACCATGTGCTGGCGTGTGGACGTATCTACCTATCTAATAAACTGTAGTCATTCACAAGTTTACTATCTAGAGTCCTTAAAATCTACTAACCACAACAAATCTTATATGCCCATCCTAACCAAAATTATATCATTTAATTCTAAAACTATTTTGAGCAAAGTAAGGTTCAAAGCTGCTGAAAATACAACAAATATTAAGCAATATAAAACACAACAAAATATAACATAAATCAAACGTTCTAGAAACAAATAAATTGACAAACAAAAGCATCCTGCAGAACAATAAATGTGCAAGTTAGAAAATTGAATTGAAAATTGTAGTAGAATTAAGGAAACATGAAAAACCAGGAAATTATTAACAGAAACAATAATCAGACTTTCATAATTCTCTCTATACGTTTAAGAGACAAATCTGTACATTTCTAAGAGTACTCTCCCTTTTGGGTAGGTATTTTCACCATTTTTAAAAAGAAAACTACAATGTTTACTTTTTTATGTAGACATGGGAATACTGATTGATTCTATATGTTATTGGAAAGTGTAATATTATGTAAACATGGAAATATACTATTGTTCCTGACATTTAAGGAAAACACAATTTCAAACTTTTAAACTATATACACATTATAGAAATACCTGTCAACAAGGGAGCTTACTCTTACAAACTTAACATTTCAGACAGAATACCAAATTTAAAACATGTAACATTGTAAACTTAATACCACTTCTCCTACCTTCTTTTTCTTATGTTCCACACTGTCCTTCCAGAGTTCTTGTAGATAGTCTATCAGCTTCATTTGTTGCCCTATAGTACTCTCAAATCTGAACTTCTCTAGGAAATGTAGGCCCTGTGGTAAAACAAAACAAAACAAAACAAGGTCAATATTTGGTTTAAACTCTTAAGCTTCTTTAATGGAGAAAACAATATTTACAACTGGGACCCTGATGGGACTCAAACTCACACAAGACAGGCTATCAATATCCAACCTTACCTGTAATGCCTCTGTGAAATTTTCCAGGTCAATTTTTTCTCCGAATATAATCTCTAGTTTATCTACAGCCTCTTCCAGGTTTTGTCTCAGTTTAATGTTCCTTCTCTTTACGTCCTGGTTCTCTGTTAACACTTTACTGATCTGTAAGACAACGGACATTAAAGTCTTAGATGGTGAAATACTTCAAACTTTTACTGGAACGAAGATATTTTGTTTGTTACCTATTGTGTTATTTCTGATATATTTATTCCACCAACTCAATTTTAACCAGTCACAGCCTTAGGACCAACATGATTCTCATAGACTGGGACGTTAAATATGACTAAGTATCTCTATAAATATAATAACAAAGAGTCAGAACACTCTAGGACTCTGCAATATAAATCCCCCAAATTACAATCTAACATTTATCCATGTCTGAGTTTGTGTGAGATGTTTCAGACCATTTTCAGGACAATCAAAAAAGAGGTCTACTGGTATATAGAGAAATGCTCTTCATAGCGAAATATAATCATGCTGAAATTAGCTACTTGGGGCTGAAAAAAGACGGTCTGGTATTAAAGTTAAGTTGTTTGAATAAGATAACGTCAATGTATCGGAATGCATAGAAATTTAAATAAACTCCGGCATTCATACTTGTATTTTATAAGTATTTTAATGATAACTTAAGAGCACTAAAAGGATCAAAATCTATCCTACTTATCACGGGTATGGTAAAAACAAGAAAAATACATTACAGGTTCCAAAATCTCCACTTGTCCTGCATGCAAAACTACTTGTCAGGGAGATAGGACAAGTGGAAGTTTTTTTCGAGCCATGACTTGATATCACGACAACCGTATATCATACCTCTTCTTTGAGTCTTCTTTTCTCATCTTCACCTACAGAGAGGATGGCGTTCTGTTGTTCCACCACATTCTGTAGCTTACTGTTCTCTACCTCCAAATCTGTTAACTGTAAATAGTAAAACCAGAATTTCAAAAAACCTTCTTTACAATCAACATTAAACAGTCTGTTATTAGGTCATTGTTATCTGTTAATTTTGTTTAAAGTTTGTGATTCTAATTTTGAGGTACAAACACAATTTTCTCATAAAGTTCAGCCATATCATTTGACATCTTGACTTTGTAATGACTACGTATATTTTAAATGTTCACATGTGTTAAATTGAATTCATTATTTGACAGTTAATTGAAGGCCTATATGTTACACACGTGTTAAAGCAAGGTATTAACATGAAAACAATGTGTCCTTATTACATACTTGAATTTAGAACCATAAAGTCACATTTATTGCAAGTCTACCTAGGTGCATGGGTCAAATCAAAGTGTCCTACCATAGAGTTAAGTTTCTGAGTTTCTTTTCTCATCTCAGTTAATTGTTTCTTGATCATGTCCAGTTCACCCTTGTGTTTCTCCTGGATAGCCACCAACTGTTTCTTAGCTGTGTCTGCCACTTCCGATGTGTTTTGCCTGGCAATATAGACAGAGGACAAATAAAGTAAACAATTTAAAATAGTGTCTCCCCAAACTAACATATGAGCCATGTTACTAAATACTTCCATAAAATTAATAATTTCTCACTCAGACACCCCCACCCCCACACACCTTCCCCACATATAAAACAACATCAAAGAGAAACCAAAAACAACACATGATAAACAACAACACCAAAAACACAACCAATAATAACTATAGGTAAACATCGAGCATTGAGCTGCAACATCACATGTAATATTAGACTACTTTAAAACAGGGCGGGCAAGTGTTAAACTGAGTTCACGAGCAACTACCATTGCCTACACACAGGAGTACCCTATAACACTGCATATGTTTGGAATAGGTCAAATTTCAATGCTCAATAAATCGCTGTTTACCTATACACTTGATTTGTTTTTTGCTGTTAAAAATTGTAGTCATTTGATAAAAGTTAACAGCTTTGTAAAATCCTATATAATAGTATATTGATCCATTTTTTCGATGTTTTATTTGGGTAAAGTTATATATATTTGTTCTATTCAACTCACTTAAACTGTGAGAGTACATTAAGGCGTTGGTTCATGCCCTCTAGGTCTGTCTCCCTTTCCTCCACCGCTTTCTCGTATGTGACTTTCATCTTGCTCCAATCTGCCTCCCGCTCCTCCTGCTCCCCCAGTAAAGACTCCAGGTCTTTTATCTGCGCCTCAAGCTCCATACATATGCTCTTATACTTTGCCGCTTTCTGTGTCAAACAAGATAGTACAAATAAAAAAGATGAGGACTATGTGATCAAAATACTGTGTTGTGAAGGTCATCTTACGGTCAAGGTCATGAGGTATGTGAAGGTCGTCTAAATGTCAAGGTCATGAAGTATGTGAAAGTCATCCAAATGTCAAGGTAGGTATGTGAAGGTCATCTAAAGGTCAAGGTCAAAGGGCCATGGCAATGAACAGGTCTAAAGCCAATTAAATAACAAGAACTAAAAATGTCCTATGAAAATGCAATACTGCAAAGATAATCTACACATTCTGACAATGAAGCGCAACATTTTTACTATCAATTGCCCTTTTTAAAAATATAGTTTGTATATAAATAGGCTGTGGACTTTGTACAACAATGCAGACACATTTTTTCAGATGACCTAAGCTTATCAGAGCATTAAAAATCCAGTCCTATCACTGTGGCGATTGTTTGTTTTTTTATGCTGGATGAATAGACATTTTGGCATTAATAGGTAATACAATTATATTATTTTTACCATACCCCATTATAAGCAGGACAAGTGAAGTAGAGTTTTTTGTGCCCTACTTAAACCCGGTCTTTTTTAGGTATAGGAGATCATCACTAATTAGTACAAGAAAACAAAAGGAGACAATCATACCTGTGCCTCTACTTGACACTGATGCTCTTTCTGTGCGAGGCTGTCCTTCAGTAATTGTTTCTCCATCAGACCAGCTGTCTTCTCTCGCTGACCAGCTGACACTCTCTCTTCCAGTTCTTTGTGACGCTGGGTCAGGCTGTCATACTGCTGCTGTAGGCCCTTCTTCTTAATCTCCACCTCTTCAGCCACCTGGGAACGAACAATAACCCAATTAGTAAAACATAACCAATTTAGATAGCTTATAGTCTGATGTAATGTTTATGAAGCGATCTATACAAATGACATTGGTACTTATAACATAAATGGTAACAAAAGTGTCAGTCAAGTAATTTTGTTGTTGAAATTTTGCGAAAAGAATAAAACATTTTTTTTCGGATCAGTAAACATTTATTATTTTTGACCATCTCTTTATTGAGTCATTGAAATGTTGATGTTTTATTGAGAAAATCAAACAGTGAAGTTCTGCTGATAAGACCACCATTGGGAGAGACAAAAAGTGGTCTTACAAGTGAGGTGGTCTGAATAGCGAGAACCAAATACAGTGGGGGGGTTTTAACATTCACTTTTCTTTTTGTTTGTATCATGAAATCTTATCATTTTAAACCTCTAATATATCTAGGAATCTTGAAAATCTAAACAATGACTTTATGACAATAAGAGATGAAACTAAGTTAAAATATTCTCAGAGATCTGTAATCTTGCAATACACGACCAGTACTGCTAGATTAAATGGTGCAATTTGTTAAAGGTTTCAGCATACAAGGAAAATTCTGTAAGAACAATGCTCAGACGTGTCACGTATTTCAGAGTGATAAAAAAATAAGTAATATCATCTAATGTTTTGTAACTAGAGATAAAATGAACAAGTTCTAGGCCAAATCTTTGAATGTGCTTACTGCTTTATTAATCTGCTCATCATCGACACCCTTGCTTTTCTGAAATAAACAAGAATTAAAAATATTTTCTTTTAATATACATGTAATCATATTCATATCGGACCTACTCTTAAACATAGAGCTATAAACAACTCCTTACATTCTTTCTTCTTTTTTTTAGCGTTCGACTTTTGTCGGTTCTGCGTGGTCATTCGTTTTTTTTATCCCCGCCACAACGGCCAATGACC
>ENA-OREC01002309-OREC01002309.1-marine-metagenome-genome-assembly--contig:-NODE-2309-length-10429-cov-11.665668_pt1 | contig 10429 bp, 4 predicted proteins | sample MGYA00248626_ERZ508543 | MGnify/ENA primary metagenome ERZ508543 (study PRJEB26211, sample SAMN05518279) | marine metagenome | isolation source: Puget Sound, Washington, USA | host: Bankia setacea...
GCATACACGTAAACATGTTCATACTCACAAACAAAGGCTCATCCAGACTGTATTTTTCCTGGCATGTTTTCTATATTGTAAAGGTGGTAATCTTTATTGTACGCGTGTTGTACCTTTGTTTTTGTTCTATGTATTTATTTTTTCTACGTTGCATTTGATTTATATGCCTTTCTGTTTTCGTTGTTGAATACTTTTTGTACATGTTCTGTACTTTTGTAGTTGAGCTACATGTCTTTATGTTTTTCTTTGTAAAAATGCTCATCATTTTGGTGGAATAAATAAATATATGTAGTACCCATAGCCCATGTTCACTTTTCTGGGCTCTCGGATCGTCCACTCTGTTAGTGTATTAGAAACTGCTGGGGTGGGGTATACACCATCAAAATCTGTCAGTGTTGGTAATTTATGTGATGTTGTACAGTTTTACAATGGTCATTACTGTTCAGCCCGTGGGCCCCATGTCTTCACCAAAACAGAGAGACATACATAACTACCTGTATAGCATGCCATGACGCAGTGTTGTGTAAGTTTGTGGCCCATATAGTGTGATATCACGTTGATAACACATAAAAACCGTACCTAACCTTGTAAATGGTCGTAATTTCAGCGCATTTCAACTGGAAAAATAGTCCTTTGACACGAAATACCGACAAAAGTAAGGGAATTATCGTATGCGTTAGTGATGGATGGGTGCACGAGAGACCTGGCTTGGAACAGGGTAAATGTTATAGAAAGCACAGACACACTAAATAAGACCATACGTTACCATATAAATGTACATGAACTTTCCTAGACATAAGTTAAACTGTCTGAGAACGTAATTATACGCATATATCTTCATAAAACCTACTAACCTTGTCGACTTTTCCATCTAGATCTATATGTTTAAATTCTTCATGGACAAATCAGTGCTGAAAATAGCTAGGGCTCAGACGTTTCAATGTTCCAAATGACGTTAGAAAATGTCAACAAGTTTTCCAGGTATGTATTGAGTAAGCTGGTGCCAAATATACGATCTGTAACTTATCGCTATACCCATTCTATTTATAGAACAAATAGCGGCCGGGCACCGCAAGTTCCCTTTAACCGTATCAAATTTCACTCAAAAAATAGCCGCTCTATCTCAGAATTGTCGCTAGGTACCGTAATCGGTCTAATAACAGTCCAACGGGCTTTTTGTTTTAATGTTAATGAAAAAAAGGATTTTTTTCGTTCGCTTTTCTTTAAAAAATAACAGTGCGCGAACATACGCCATTACTCAAACGTAGGCAAGTACCTTAAAAGCTCTTTAATTCCATATATGGACACTATCCGGCTGTTTACATTTAAACCAAACTATATGGAGTCCGAATCTTCGACTATTATGATACAAAAGGGTTACATAGATCGACATTTTATTGTATAAAGTCTGAATCTTCACTTTCATAACGTATAAATGAAAAGCTTGCGGCTTAATAAATAAATTAGCCTTATACACATTATCGATTACGTGAAATATATAGTATACACGCTTAACAGTATGTATCCATCCCGGCTAGCTCAGTCGGTAGAGCACGAGACTCTTAATCTCGGGGTCGTGGGTTCGAGCCCCACGTTGGGAGTATTTTTTGAATTTTGTATTACTTTAATTTTTTGTTAGACATTTTTTAATTCCATTTATAAATTGTTTTTGTACGAAATGAAGTGTTATTTATTCAAAGTTCATTTACGAATTAATTACGTTCGAAACAGTATCTCTTCAAACCAGTTATCAATTCAAATACATTTGACATTTAAAAAAATAGATGTTTTTTTTTATATACAATTGATACTATAAACATGCGGATCTAGCTTTATGTGTCTAATTTTAAATACACTTACTTTGATCATGTTTAATTCAGTAAATGTAATCAAAACATATCCATAGGCTTGATATGGCATTGGAAGCAAGAACAAAATGCATTCCAAAATGCTCAAACCAACTGCCAAAGTCATATATTCAAACTCTTTAACAGCCTGTGGGCCGTCCAATTACCGTACATGTAATGTCCAACGCCCCCAGTGTCCATTCAGGGCTGCTGTATACATCAGAGTTTACCCAGACTATCAGGCAGCAGAGCAGTGTTACATAGCGAGCAATCGTTACAGCGTTTATGCAGCGAGTGTTTACTAGTGAGTAGATGAGTTCGATTAGGTAAAGTTTGGCACTGTGTTTGTATGCATTGTGTTTTGTATGGCATGAACTTAGCTCATATATAGCATACGACGTGTTACTGTAAATGTTTAGCAAACACAGTGAAGCCGCGTGTATCGTAAATTGGATGCCGTGTGTTTCTTTTCTGTTATTGTGTCTCAAAAGCCGTTTACTTTCGCTAGAAAATAACAAATTTCAAAGGCTCGTCGTGGTACATAACTTAAATTGATTCTTGGGGATGAAAACTATATTTAGTATATTTTGTACCATAAATAACTAATTAATGTAGATATACTAAGAATTATAATACCGGTATCGTGAAGGTCGTCGGCGTTGTGTGAAGTTACAGCAATAGTGTTTATTATGCTGCTAAATACTGAATCGGTTCATCTGACTTTGCTTTGGTTTCTGCTTTGAGTACTTTCTAGACTTGTTTCTAATTTGTTCACTATTCAGAGTCTCAGTGAATGGATACTCGTTGCCTTATAAGTAATTTCAACACGAGGTACTAGTTGTTCAGGGTGTATAGAGGTTTTACAGTGTGGGTATCTACGGTATACTTGCGCCACTATGAAGGCGTTTTACAACTACAATTCACGTTGACCACCTCCCTACAGGTCATTGTACAAGTGTTCAACAAGTTTTAAGTATTCTCCATGTCCGAGTGAATGATTGGGCCAGGGTTTATCTGCTGTTCAAGTGGGGTTTAATGAGACAATAGGATTTCACAATCTACTACTACGTACACAACTAGTGTAAATGATGCATTGAGAGAGTTGTGGTTACCTTGATTTGGTTTTCATTACATCCATTGAACACCTGAAGATGGTTTTAACATTGAGTACTGACAAGTATTGGAAGAATGGATTCACAAAGAGGGTCAGCAGGGGGGCGGGGAGTTTTTGGAAACAACTTGAAAGTTTAAAACTGACCACTTGTTTGCCAGCATGAGATGTGTTGTTCAACCTTTTTATATCCCAAAACGAAGAGGTAACCGTGCCTTTGCCTGAGAAAAAGCTAGTTTATGCGCGGTCGGTCTTCGATTCTGGACACCACGAACCAATAGGTTTCGTCAAATCCTGTCCTTAAACAGCAGAAAACATACTCCCTTAAAGTGTTGTGTCTTAAACCAAAGTTCCCACCTTTTCGCCCAATATATAAGAGTGCAAGAAACAGGTGCAATAACATGGATGTGGACACATTATTTGCTTGGTCTGTGATATAAGGTAACACATGTACATAATAACTCGTGCGATTTAGGACACCTGTGTAAATCATGGAGACCGGTTTGGTAAACAATGTATGACAGGACAATCCAATAGTGGGCTCATAATATTTCAAATGTTTAGTTCTAAATACTTAACTGTCAAAGTGCATTTTATTAAAGTAAAATATTCGTTTGGCCTTCGAACTTCTATAATTTAGTAGATTTCACAGGAAGCTTTCGAAACACTCTGGGATCTGGTTGGTCTCCATTGTTTTCATTCAAGAGGAGTCAGCCGAATACAATCGCCCACAGAGAAAAGAAAAGGGCCCGAACGTGTCACGAGCATTCGGGGCCGCGGTGACCAAGAGGTCAAGTGGGGGTTGTCCAGCGTCAAATTAGAAGCCCTCGGTCAACTGGTCAGATACTCAGGCGAGAAATAACACATCAATTAGGAGAACAAAATGTGAAACCCGGTTCCCTGCGCAATGTCATTTGAGAGCCAAAAAAGGAGAGAGCTTGTTTTGTTGGTTACCACAGAACAGAGAAGTACAGGATGAAGTATTAAACCATGAATGAACCTTGTAATGTACTCTTAGTTTATAATATGTTGCTTTAGAAACAGTTGATGCTTACACACGTGTTGTTGGGCTTCTATTGCGATGCTTTGTGGCTTTGGGCAACAGTGCACATATGTCTAACTTATAAAATGGCGGAACTATCTTAAAGTATAAGTACATATCAGAAGCTGCCGGCGATATTATTGTATATGGCACTTTATTTCAACAGCCAGTTACAATTATCCGGACATTATTCCCGCTCTAGCACAGTACTGGTATATAAACTAGGGCGTTGCTGCGTGTTACTAATGCTGGTAACCCCCACTTGAGCATTAATCCTGGCTCTTCTGATTACTGGTATAAACACAAATGTACAACGAACACCTGTCAAGTGGCTTTACTCTACAACAACAAGCTTACATCGTATACTTTCAACACAATGACAGACTGCTTGCAGGACAAAAGATCTACCCGTGTCTCGGCTCCCACAAGTACTCCTGGGCTAGTAATATTTCCAAAACGCATTATGCACACATTATGCTATTTAAGACTATTTATAATTGAAGAGGTATTAAACCCACTAGAAACTTAATAACACTTTCACACCATGAGCTGGATTATCCTGACAAAAGATTAAAAAGGAATTATGTAAATAATCGGTACGGGCTGTTGGGTAAGTCAGCAAATACGAGGGGCGACTTGAAGGGGTTAATATTCTGTTTTTGTCGGTGTATCGTGTAATACTTGTATATTGTGTTTGATGTTACATCATACTGCAGCGACATGTCAGTTATATATAACCATCGTCATTCATTATAACCCGTGCCTAGCTACATGTAATGGAACTAAATTTAACTGTTTGACCACTGGAGTAAGAGACAGCAAGCTCAAAAGTTTGCCCGTTGATGCTTACTCCTGGCTTCAGACGAAACTTTCAAATTCAAAGATGGAATAGCTATCAATTGAGCCGTCATGTTGTATCGCATAGAAAATAACTAGCTCATGAATGCTATGATTCATGTAATAAACAATTGTTTAAATATGTTAGAGTGTCTTTCTGACTTAAATCATTAACAAAAAAATAGATAGATGTACATCTTAATCCGATTGACAGCTCTTTGGTTGGAGAGATACGGCAATAGAAAGGGATGCTTTACAAGACGGTTTTATATCGACATTGTCACTTGTTGGGAAGTGTTTATATAACTGTGTGGAAGTGTAAAAGACACGTCACTAGAAAAATAAATTCTCCATAAAATTTGACAAGGATCTATTTCTTTATTTCTGTCTCTGAAATATGTGCATACATGTATCATACAATCCAAAGTTACGTGTATCAACATACGATATATACTATATGTGGTAATAACGAGGGTATGTATGTTAGCGTTGTACAAACGGTCTCGAACCTCATCTATTTATTTACTAGAAGAACTCAGAGATCCAAGGCTGCCTGCACTCTCGTATTGAACTCAACATAGTCAAACACTCGCTAGTGGATGACCTGTATACCTCCAGCTAAATATTCAAATATATGAAACTTCATCATGCTCCATCTAAAAACAGGTGTTTGGAAATCAGATATATTCTTAGTTACACAAACTGATTCGTAGAAATACGCAGTTTGATTATTAAAATATAGAAATGAGAACCGCATGAGTCATAAATCAGCTGTTAGGAAAAGTTTGAGGTTTGTATTGTTGTGTGGAGAGTATGAAAGTGAGAGAAATGGTCCACGAATGATTTACTAACATTGTATTTAATAAAAGCAGTCAGATGTATGATATATGTCGTAATGACCGCTGATCAAAGTGTATAGCAGCTGTATAACTAAATGTCTATATCACAGCAATGAGTCGGTAAATCATGAATCACTGACTGCTTTATAACATCGACCAACATAAGGCTTTCATTCACATGTTGTTTATGGACACCGATGACTACAACAATTATAAATGTATAACTAAACACGTACATGTTTACCACAAACGGCTTGAGTACATCTGTAATAGTTGTTGTATTGGTGTTTGCCAATGTTTGTTTGGTTATTCGTCTTGATCATCAGCGTATTTAATCGTGTTATGGAAGTTACTATGACAGAGCACTGTTGTTGACTTCAATATAATGTGTTTTTATATGATACCGAACGCTAAGCAAATTTAGATTTTATTGTGAAATCATGTACTTCAGAAGTCCACTTACAGTACAAATAGTCCTTATAGTTAGTGTAACGGTTTGCTTATTTGCATGGTTCGTGTCCCAGACTGCTGTGAACGGGGCTAATGTCTATAAAACGCTCGTTAATATGGCAGGGAGGTATCTAAAGCACGGGGTTTGCGACACTCGGAAATGTATTTGAGTACCTCGAGTAAATAAATCGCGCTATTAACCCCGACCTATCAGCCCATAGATCGAATTCAAATAAAGCACACACCAAACCGAATTAGATACAACTGTAAATGACAAGCAGATAAATGTGGATCTTGATTACCTCATTTTCATGATTCTTTTATTTACACAGACGTCTGTATTCGGGTTTAAATGTATCAGAGAACACCTGGCAGGCTAAGTACGTAGCTTGTGATAAGATTTTGTCATAAGAAGGTGTGGAAGAAAGCAGCCCCTTTTCCTGTAGTTGCAGTATATGTCGCTTTCTATGTTAAAACAGAGAGCAGTAAGGATTACAGTTAGCTTGTACAGATGTTACTTTTATCGGTTTATATGAACCGCTTCAACCGTGTAATTTTTCATTTTCTGCTTTATTTGATCAGCTTATCTCCAGCGTTAACTAATTTATATTTCGCCCCCCTTTGATAAAAGTAAAATGCAATAATTCAGATAAAGACTGATGTGTGGATGTGTCCAGGTTGAGGTTGTTTAATTTCACGTTTCATGTGGCTCTATACAGGCCCAGGTGTGCACAGGTGTTTGGCCGGGATGAGTGAGGCCGGACTGCGGACTACTATAAAGGTTTATGGCTTTGTCCAGGCTACCATTGTATATATATAATTCAATCTCTACCACCTTGTATACACATCTATAATAATTTAATAGTTAAACACATGTTTGGTTATCAATACAGACTAGTAAATAACATTAACATGCATCGTCTCAGCGTATGTGTTTGCTATAGAGACCTGTCGATATAGTTTATTTCTTTCAAGGCATAACGCAATGTTTACATACTAGAAATGATAGTTATGGCTCTGTCAATTTTCTACAATTTGAATAACATTTGATTTAAAAAATAGTGTGCATGTATTTCTGGGACAAGTCTCTAAGCGCTGTCTTACAAGATAAAACACACGCTCGTATAATATCTCAACAACTTTGAAACATAGTCAGCCTAAATTGCTATGTCATTTAGCACAATACATCGTTATATTGGATGGTTCAAAGGTATCTAAAACAACATTATTCTCCCAAAACATATATTTGAGTGATAACATATAGTCAGGCATGTCTTTGAACGATCAACTGTGGTAGTTTTATAACGGTATCAATGCCAGGCCCCATTCTTTGAACTATAAAACTCGTTAAATAGGCTGGCACAAGAAACGGTTGAAGGTCTATCAGTAGGCAGTATTTGTTTGACTTTAGAGCTGTGTGAGATTCATTGGAGATCATGGTTTTCCACAGGCTTCTAGTCTCCCGACGTCTCTCTCTCTCTCCATCGTATATTTGTAGTTACCGAAGTAAAAACAAACCAAGGCCTAAACAGTCTATAACAAATAAATGTGGAAATGGAGATCTAGCAGGCGGGTTGGTTCTACACACAGTGGAAGTAATGGTGAACTGGTGATGGAAACTTTAATTAGCAGCAATGGTGTGGAGAGAGGCATTCCACGCATTGTCTACTTGTCTGCCGTGCTAGAACGAGTCCAGAGACTTAGTGGAATAGGTTGGAAGATAGTAGACATATACGTAGATATAGTGCGTTTTAATAGGTTATTATCTTTGGTGCATGTCTTTAAAATTGCCTTTAAATAGTCGTTCTTTACACATATATTGGCCACATGCTCTTGCAAAACCAGTATCACAAGGTGGTCTTAAGGTCTGAATAAAGAGAATGCCTTTTCGAGATCCAATTCCATTTAAAGAGTTGTTTTTAGAAACTGCGTGAAACGGAATAATCAACCTTTAACGTTGGTATACGTTTCATCTTTATCGTAGGGATGAAACTAAATGAAACGAGATGAGAGGGTGAGGAGGACGGGGTAAAGCAATGGAAGAATTTGAATATGCTCTTTGTCTTACATCTTTCATGGCCCTAACAGTTGTGGCAGTTGGTGTAGATTTGTTTATTCAGATGTGCTAGGAACATACGCCTATATCAGATGAACAAGGTGGAGGGTTAACTATGTTTCTCAACCCTTATATCCACTTATCTTCAGATTGCCAGCCGTCCAAATCTTCCGCAAAACACGGCAATTCTATTTTCTAATGACGGAATGAGATCAAATTTTGACAAGTCGTCTAATAAAAAGAGCACATTGTTATCTGAAGGATGCGAACATTCGATTTATATGTTCGTTACTGGGCCTTGGATATTTGCAAATGTCTCATAACGCTGTGTGAAACAAAGATAACACACGTTTAAGGTGTCAGATACGATGTATAAATCACTCTGGGCTTAGGCCCGTAGAAGCTAAATTATATTTACACTTCACGGCTATATATCGAACACAACTTAAAGGTAGATACTGGGTGTAGCAGGATAGGCAACGGGTCGGTAATTGAAGTTCTAGGTTTGTTTCAAATTGTAAAATCATAATTTATGCGTGTTAACTCGAATTTATCATTTGGCTTCTTTTAATAATTCATGCAAGCTGCTGTGTATATACGCGATAATTAATGCTGACGAGAATATACTATTAAATAAATGGGTTGCTTTTTTAAGTACATACATGTAACGTTTTTAGGTATTGTATGTTCCTACGGCTGTACAGCTACCTTTAAACACTGTTTCCAATATGCCATTCCCAAAGCCCCCCTCCCCCACAAACTAGATCAAGTTGTCATCGAAAATGTTATATTTGTTTAACATTCTTGCTGACAGGGTTTTATACAAAAACTACTTTAATCTAATTATCCAAAATCTGTGAAAAAAGGCTTTAAAGCACTTGAAAACAGACACAGGAATAATGTATCTAATGAGATGATGTGATGAAAAATGAGAAAAACTATGATGACAAATGTGTAGCGAGCTGACTAATCATCAATTTGTTTGCCATCATGAGGACAGATAAAAGCATATTGACATTGGTAACATAGTCCTGTAATAAGAGATCGAAGCTTGTCATAGCTATGTAATGACTCGGTCGTAACCAGGGTGTCCCTTTGATGCTCGACTTGCAAATCACCATGTTTATACAGCCGCCTTAAACACAAGAATACGCGTCCAAATAAAACCCGTTAAATTATCAATTATCATAACACATATTTGTTTGCAGTTTGGAGACAGTGAACTAAACATATGATGACAGTAGCTTCACTTCTGTAGCTCATCCCACAAGATCATTGGTTCAACAGAATGGGTGTTTGATCGTAAGGTCATTATGATATTTCAATATACAGATTCAGACAACCTGAATTCATGTGGTCTTATCAACAAGGTGGTCTTTTTACTTTGAATTTCCCATCTCAGAAGTTGTATTTGAGATGGTCATGTTTCTTTTGATTTTTCTCCTGGGAAGTTAACATTAAATTTATCTATCAAAGGGAGACTACCACTGCTGTCTTCTTCGATATATTAAACACAGAGTAAAGACCAAAGACCTAAAACTGACTAAATGTCTTATTAACACAGCTTGGCCACTAACCACGTGCATATGTTACTAATCTATTACACTAATGAGTAACTGGTGTTTATTTACCTCCAACCGAGAAGATTTCACAAACAGACCGGGTAACAAAGAACCCAGAACCCAATCTCCACAGCACATTTTAATTAAATTCAAATGTAAGGAATTTCAACTATCGTTCTTTTGAAAGAAGCTTAATCTGAAAAACTGGCAAGATTCGTGAGATAAACTTGAATGTGTTTCTCTGGTAATTGCATGATATGTGTTGGAGACACGCCCAAGGTAAAGATTTAATGTCAACACGACTCTAAGTCTTTCGGAGATCATGTAGACAGCAGACCTTTCAACTAGATTTCCACCTGTCATTTTATATATCTTTATAGTACACCCGTCTAATACAACAAGTAATGCGAAATGCGAGAAACCCGTGGAAAATGTATCCAGTGGCAGGTCTGTGTGGGCTGAAGTCACATGATAAAAAGAATCTTACCCTTGTCATGTAAGTATTTCAAATATTAAATGACAACTCATGTAAGATCCTATATTTATAGTAAGTTTGTGCAGCTAGTACAGAGACACATGCATTAAGGCCAGAGTACAGAGTTCCTTGTTCCTGTAGTTCACATACTTCCATTAAGGCCAGAGTACAGAGTTCCTTGTTCCTGTAGTTCACATACTTCCATTAAGG
>ENA-OREC01002310-OREC01002310.1-marine-metagenome-genome-assembly--contig:-NODE-2310-length-10428-cov-13.574244_pt1 | contig 10428 bp, 4 predicted proteins | sample MGYA00248626_ERZ508543 | MGnify/ENA primary metagenome ERZ508543 (study PRJEB26211, sample SAMN05518279) | marine metagenome | isolation source: Puget Sound, Washington, USA | host: Bankia setacea...
GCGTAACGTCTTATCCTATCCAATGAAAACAAGTTTAATGAAACACTATTACAGAGCTGCTGCGTATACTCTATGTATATGTATAGTGCATAGTTATATCTTTCTTTAAAAATCAGCACAAAAAATTGACATACTGGTTATAAACCAACAACATCAACAGCAGCATGCATTTATTTCTCCGAAAAGGGGAAGATAACGGATGATCATGGTTACCGACAGTTGAGTGAAAATGGGATGGTTCATGGCGACTTTTCGACTACAGATTTGTTTGCAAATGCACTATTTTGATTTTCAAATATTATGAATAAGTACTATCAGCTAAGTAAAAGAAAATGCTTTCGGCGATCAAAACCTCTTCATTTTTCCCGCTAAAACTAACGTGGGTGAAAAGATCGAGATGATCACGGCGATTGTTATACACACTTTGGGATCATTATTTCGACTGAGTAGCCTTCAAAACAAACAGTTTCTGTATTTCTTAACTACAGTTTAACTTATTATCATAAAGCTTTCGATGAACGAAGCGTTTTCAACATGGCGATTTTATTAATGGCGATGTTGCGAAAACAGGTGACAAATCGTCTTTACATTGCCGTTTTTGTGAGAAAATCTGTCCCGGGCCTGTTACTTTGCAAGTGTATATGCAGCCATGAGCTTGCTCAAACTCTTTCAAGTTCAGGGGATAAACCCAAAGTGTGAGTCTGTTAAAGCATGTGACTATATGTTGTTGACTTACAAAATAAAAAAAGTTTTTGTTGGTTATTTATTGTAATACTTAAGCAGAAAATTAGACTAATGTTTTTCTTTTTTAGTTAAGATACATTTGTACTCAGCATTACCTATCATTTACATTGAAATTATACGAAACATATATCCATATTTTGGGACAATTGTACCCACCAAGAGGGACAAGTCACTTTTATCAGGTGTCTAGTCCCGGACAAGTGAGTGAGTTTTCTTTTTGCTGAGCCCTGCATAATATTTTTATTTTATTCTTTTTCCTTTGGGTTTGATTTCAATTACTAATATGGAACACTTTATACTAAACTTAATAGCTATAATGAATGACATATTTACCACTGTTGCCATAGTTGTAAAATGCGTCAACTAATTATGACAGTTTTCTTAAACATCAAAGTCAAAATAACTAAGTTAAAAGGTGTAGTCAAGATAACTAAGTGAAAAAGTGTAGTCAAAATAACTAAGTGAAAAAGTGTAGTCAAGATAACTTAGTGAAAAAAGTGTAGTCAAGATAACTAAGTGAAAAAGTGTAGTCAAAATAACTAAGTGAAAAAATGTAGTCAAAATAACTAAGTGAAAAGGTGTAGTCAAAATAACTAAGTGAAAAAATGTAGTCAAAATAACTAAGTGAAAAATGTAGTCAAAATAACTAAGTGAAAAGGTGTAGTCAAGAAAACTTAGTTAAAAGGTGTAGTCAAGATAACTAAGTTAAAAAGTGTAGTCAAAATAACTTAGTTAAAAAGTGTAGTCAAGATAACTTAGTGAAAAAAGTGTAGTCAATATAACTAAGTTAAAAAAGTGTAGTCAAGATAACTAAGTGAACAGTGTAGTCAAGATAACTAAGTGAAAAATAACGTTTCACTATATAAACTATCATTATAGATTGGCTCCCCAACAGATTGTCTTATAGAACATATAAGTAGTACTCATGTGATATAAAGCTTTACTAGTGCAATTAGTGCAAATTTAGAACAATGCTATTGTGATTCTACTACATGTATGACTGTATAGTCTCTCTGTGTTGCAAACTGTTTCTTAAACACATGGCCGTTTTCTAATTTTGAAAATCTCTTCTGAAACTGCAATAAATTCAAACTAGTTTCACCAAAAATTATCCTTATATATTACTTAAATTCTTTCAACATTCTTCAAATCAGTTTGCTTGGTCATGATACACTGCATATAATCTTTTCATTTAGATTTCAGTATAATTAGCCTGTTGAGCCATCTAGAGCCCTCATGGCCTCTTGCTGTAGCCTATTTTGTTTGAACCTGTTATCACTAATTGATTAATAGTTTACTGATGTTGTGATCAAATGCCTGTTAATGTTCATACTGTCACCGATGTTGTTAATTTATCAGAAGTTTTTAAGTTACATGATTCATACAACTAGTTTTTTGTGTGGTGATCATCAAAACTACACGCACACAGTTTAGCTGCATTATTGATTGGTTGTGGTTTGTCATTTTTCATGGTATCGGTGTAGACAGGGCAAGACAAAGTAAGTTTTTTACTCCCTTTCCTCTTTTTTGTTTACACCCTGATTAAAGCTGAGTAGACACAGATGGAGAACAACTGCATACATATATTGATAATACAATTAACAACTCATTTATCTTGAGTATAATGGTATGATATAGTGGTTAAACTACTAGCTTTGGGATAATTCATTTGTAAGAACAAGTACAGTCAAACTTTCCTTATCCAAATGATTTTAATGTAAGTTATCTGCAGGCCCAACACTTTCCAATTGAAATTTCAATGTTTATTTGAAGTAAATCTTCTGAATACACTGCGTTTTAAGGTTGACCCTTGATGTCTAAACTATTGTGGAGAGAACCAATTAATTGAAATGTGAAAAACATACCAACAGACAACAATAGAATGTTATGAAATTGTAAAAGGAGTGCGGAGAACAATGTGTTTCAAAACTGATAAACTTTGAACAATACACTATGAATAAATAAAGTGAATATTTATGACAAGGTACAGGTAAACCTATAAAAGATGTCAACATCATTCAGTTTATGTTTATTTTTAGCATACATGTAGTCGCTGTGCATGACAACTGATCAATTTGTATGCTGTATTAGAATGTATATAGGTAATAAAAAGCTACAAGTACCATTGTACGAGGTTGAACAAAAAGTAATGTCACTGTTGCTATAAAATAGTGTACAATGAAGACAAAATGGCGCAAATTTAATACGATTACTTGAGGGTACCTCAAACTCTTTACAATGTAATTAGAAATTGTTTTATTCATTTATTTTCTGGTAACCTATTCATATTAAGATATTCCCATTACTAATGCATGGTTACCATGGTAACATCATTGGCATTATGCCGCTGTTATGGCATTCTTTTCTACATAGTCAGTGTGACTACTCAAAACTTCTCTGCTGGTCTATACAGCTAGTCTACACTTTTCTGATTACTTTGCTATACATACTTATACACAGGCCACCTGTTCACTCTTGTGTTAGGGAAGCCTGATATGGAAAAAAATTCCGAACTCTTAGCAAAGTGCATGACCGCATGCTGCAGTATTTTGTTGGAAATCAAGTTAAATGTGTAAATATAAGTTGCCCATTTCCAGTTGCTACATTACGTAACTTTACGCCACACAAGCGTTATCTAATTTTGTCTATTGTATACATAAACATTGATGAATTTTGAAACTGTTATTCATTTGTTTATACAAACAACATGAAGTTTGTTTACTGCAACATCAAATGATGTTATAAATTTTATATATAATAAAGTCCCATTACTGTTCCCCTGTGCACTCAAAAATGCAGATTACCTCAGTGATCTGTGATCTGAACTACTTATAAGCAACAACTAAATTGTATCTGTATACTTCTTTGGAAAATCCATAAATATAAATGCCTTTAAGAAAAGAGAATCGTATTTAAAAGCGAAAAAAAAATAATTCAATAATATCTCGAGAGTTATCTCCCCTGTGTCTTCTACAGCTTTCATGTCTAGGAATGCTTGTTATCGCATGATGGTAGATTGTATATATAGTCACCAAGGTAGTTGTAGCTGCTGTTAAATGAAACTATAAAATTAACTGTTTCCATAAGCAAATCAGGGTGAATGTATTTCAACAGTACTTTTTAGCCAGATTTTTTGAAGAAGATTTTGACTTATAGATTGGTGAAATTCCGTGTGGGTGGGCGGTCAGGCGCGTAGGTGGGCGGTCGTCCGGCGTCGTTAACAATTTGTGTTAAAGTTTCGTTTTCCTCTAATAACTTTTTCATTAGTCAATTGATTTACTTCATACTCACACCCTGTTGCTTAGGTCAATACCTTTTCAGGAAACATGCAGCATAATGACATCGACCTTCAGATGACTGACATTTAACAACTTTATCATTTATTTGTTTATCGTCTACAATTAGCTTGACTGCCGAAGGGCCAATGTTAGCTTGACTGTTCATGGTCTCATGTTATCTTGACTGTTCATGGTCTAATGTTAGCTTGAATGTTCATGGTCTAATGTTAGCTTGGCTGTTCATGATCTTATGTTAGCTTGACTGTTCATGGTCTAATGTTTCTTTATTTGCTCAATTCTTGAAGATTTTCTAATACAACATTTTGATAAAGTGTTGTTTATAAACAAAACCGGGTAGTTATAGATTAGTGCGCGTCATTTGGGCGGCTTGGTGACCAGGAGGCGGTCAAACTGGCGTTTTCCAGTGAATAAAATACCTAACAGTCTTCATTTTGACATCAAACTCTTTGTGTAGTAAGAACATTTGGAGAGCTGGCTTTAGATTGCAATTGGGGTCATTTTGTCAAAGGTCAAGGTCACAGCGGCTAAATTTAGAAAGTTGGTTTCTGGCAATAAATTTGAGTCTTGTCCATCATATGGACACCCACCTTGGTTGCATGCTCTTTAGTGCAATATGAGGGTTTGCTAACACCTGTTTTGTGTTGTTTTCTTTTCATGGAAAGCTTCATGACATTGAGATATACTAGCATAACTAAAAGTGTACACTTTTGAATGTTGAAAAGCTGGTTTCATGGTTTTGCCATGTTTTTTGTTACGTAGGGAAACAGTGAATTATAGCGTTAAATAGAAGGTATTAGTTATGAATGTTTGTTGTGTGCAGTCAATTTGCTTTGAGTATGTATGAGTGTTGTCTTTATATTGAAAGAACAATAAGAGTTTAACCTCTATCAACTTTAGGTATCTGCCTTACTTTCACTTTCAAGTGATGCTGTCAACTACAAGTCTTGATAATACTACAGGGACCAGTCACTAGTATTTCACTGTTTTATTTCAAGACTTTGATTTAAATATTCACTGTACTTGCCATTTTATATATAACATGTTTTACCACAATGTTTGAATTTTGTTTCATTTCTCACAAAAATAACCAAAGTAGATCAATCTGTTTCCTTGATATCCTTGATTTATCCACAGTGTCCCATACATTGTGTTTTGGAATGTATCATGATTGAGCTAAATGTTTTCTGTCTTTGTTTAGACTAAATTACATACTTTATGTAGTCATAAATATTACTGTCCCTGTTTCTATGAATGATCTATTATTTAATTAATTATTAATTAAGGGAACATATAGAAGCCGCGTTGTCTGTCCATCCCACATTCGTTTCCGGGCCATAACTTTGTTGTTTATGTTAGAATTTAGATATTGTTTGGTACAATTGATCTGTTGCGCGCACAATTCCGGTTATTGTGATATTTCGGGGAGCATCCATCGGTTCAATCGATATCCTTGTTTCTATAGATGCATTTAAGTGTACGAAAAAAACAACGTTAATATACATTTTGGCAAAATAAATGCTCCTCTTCTGCTCATTTAGAAAGCGTACAGTAGAGTTCAGCTTTTAAGACCACTCGTTATTAAGACAACTTTTTTGTAGGCCCAGAGGGTGCTCTTGTTTGCAGAACTTCAATGTATATCTTTTCTATATTATATATTTTATCTTTCTCTTCTGTGGTGTTTATTATCATGTACAATGATTCTAACCATTCTTTCTGTAGAGCTTTTGTACCTGTCCTGTTACATGTATTCTGTTATCTGTTATTCTTTTACTTATAACACTGCTTGTTTGTATCTGTTAAATTGAGATGTTTTTAATGGATTGAATTGATGATGAATGTTACTGAGCAAGATCTATAAAGAATGGTGTCTACTGAGTTCATACTTATGGTCCTGAATTATTTGATCCATGAATTAATGTTTTACTTTCGTTGCTGATTTCCTCTATCTTTGTGTGATAACAGCAATATGCAGAACAGAAGAAGAGAAACGAAGAGGCAGGAGAGCTAACTGAGTTGGTGCGAGATTTCCTGGACCCAGCTGTCTTCTACAATCAGTTAAAAAGCAAGGGAATTGACTTCTACTGCGGGGTACCAGACTCTCTACTGAAAGGTACATGATGTTGCTTTAATGTACCTAGGACTGATAGTTCACCTTAAGTACATATTATATAAGCTTATAGAACTGGTAGAACAACAAACTATACCTTGATTAGGATTATTGATGAAACTTTGATTTGATATCTTATACCTCCATCCTGGCATCTTAATGTTACTTGGAAATTAGTCCAGTGTTCTGCAGAGGCCGCGACATTCTCGCTAAAACAATCCAAATTTGGCATACAAAATTGTCTAGGTGCGCCATTTGTCGCGTACAAATTTGCGTGGGGACGAATCCTAAATAAGTATGCAGTGATCTTCCCTGATAAGCAGAATAACGATCGAAAGGTGTCTTCGTTTTGCTTACGCCCTTAAAACAATGTATTAATCTAAAATGACCATTGTATATTCTTAACCACGTATCTTCAACAAGTGGGTGAAACGACATCGAAAATGTATAGCATACAATGGTGAGTACTTGAAAAATGACAAGATAGTGATTGACGTTCCAAGTTCAATAAACCGACTTCGATAATATCTTTCCTAGTGTGCTCCGCATCGGCCGTGGTGACTGTGTTCAAAGCCCTATATGTCATTGGTAAATGGTTAAATATTTATCATTTTTTCAGTTCTTATAGACGGCAGATAGAGGTTTTCAGTTGTGTATGTTTTATTGATGTGTATGAAATATTACGTTCTAGAGAGAAAAAGTCTACGTATTTTTTGAAGATCCCTTGTAGCTTATAAAAGGTACATTATGTTTCAATTAAAGCCAGACAGTATAGATTGTTGTCCTAAACAATTGTTTGATTTGTGTATAGATTAAAACGTATTCTTTGCTTCAACAAGGGTTTTCATAATAGCTACATGGCTACAAGCTAACATATTAGATAGTAGATGATTAACACATTTATGGCGTCAGCATATCTTGCAATTTGCCAACAATCAATATATTAGATAAAAAAATAGCTTTACGCCTTTTTTTATAAGTGATACCAAAACCTTTTTTGAAGCAGTCACAAAGCTTATCCCAAGGTGCAGTCTGTTCATGTTGTTTTGGTATCAATCTATATACAAACTGTCTGGCTATAAAATTAATATATACTTTTTTCAATCCTATATTTCTTATTTCCAGATTTTTGTGCATATGTAACAAGTAATGCTCCAGCGGAGAACCATGTGATTGCTGCAAATGAAGGAGGAGCTATAGGTCTGGCTGCAGGGTATCATCTGTCTACTGGCAAATCAGCATGTGTCTATCTACAGGTAATCAATAACCTGGAATTATGGTACATCTTTACAACACGCTTTGAACTGTCCAGAGCCATGAACAAATATTAACCACAGTTAAACATGTATAAATCATGAACAAATAACAATTCAAAGACAGGTAGCAATATAAACTGCAGAAGTTAAATGTCTTTGTTATTGGGGGAAGTCTTGTTTTGATTTCAAGTACTATTTTTGTCAATTTTGAATTTTGATTTTGAAAGGCCAACTGTTATAAATGTGATTCACATTCTTAATTTCAGCACAGTAACATTTTTATTGCATATTTAATTTCAGAAATCACTGGTGAAATAAGTACATGTACAAAACACATTAATTGAACAAGTTGTAGTTGATTAGAACTGTTAGAATTGCATATGAATGAAATGCGTTTATTCATCCATTGATAGATTCAGGTAACAATGTGCAGTAATAATTATACACATAATGAAATGCATTCTACTGAACCTAAATACCATCTCATTTGTTAAAGTTTGAAAATAAGGTGCACCTTTTTATAGGACTGTTGAAAACAAGTTATATTATCTGAACACCTGGCACGCTCAAGCTGGGGGTTGACATCCAGGAAAAGGACTCTTGTCTAGCAGTACATAAACTATGTCCGTTGTTTTGATTTAATATTTATACTCCTGTTAGAACTAAAATGTATATAAGTGGTTTTATTATTGAGCCGTCACTGTACAGGCACCTGTGTCATTGTAAGCAGTTTCCATGGAAATAGTTTCAATACATATTTTTGTTTTCAGAACTCTGGTTTAGGCAACACAGTGAATCCATTGATGTCCCTGGCAGTGCCTGGTGTGTACAGTATACCTATGTTGTTGCTGATTGGATGGCGAGGGGAACCTGGGAAGAAAGACGAGCCACAACATCTTGTACAAGGACAGGCTACTCCTGGACTACTAGGTAGGAAGTACAAGCTAAAATATGAAAATAGAAAACCTTCTGTGTGTAACTTTGTTGGCTTTCTACACTGAAAAGATTTAAAGTTGAATTAACTGTTTTTATTGTTGTTAATCAGATACTCATTATTTGTGTATAAATAAAATCACTAAACTTCACATTAGGGACTGACTGATTGGTTATTAAGATGAGATTTGTCATGAGACATTCTTTTATAGCATATTAATCATTAAAACTTATTTTTCGTGAAAATTCCAACATGTTTCTATACTTGGGAATTCCTAGTTTTTATAAAATGTTTGATTCTATTTTTAGCTGCTCTGGGAATTCCCTTCCAGCCTCTACCTGACTATGAGGAAGGTGCTGAGCTAGCCTTACAGAGTGCACGTCACTATATGGACCTTAATAAAGGACCATTTGCACTACTGGTGAAACGTCAGACCTTTTCACCATACAAAATGCCAAAAGCCAAGCCAGAGTTTCCATTGACCCGAGAGGAGTGTTTACAACGGATTGTAGATGTGATTAATAATAAAGACATTGTTGTTGGCACCACAGGCATGTTGTCTAGAGAGCTCTATGAATACAGGTAAATAAATGTAACTCTGATTTCAATACCAGGGCAAAGTACAGATAAGTACATCTCTTAATACCACTTAGTATTAAGACTGATCCGTTATTTAGACAAAAAAAATTAGCTGATATCAATTCAAAGTTTATCCAGCTATTAAGGCCGACTTTCCAATGGTCCTTCTGGTGGTTGTTATAGCTTAACTTTCTTGTAGCTCTTATTTTCCCTGCACAAATAACAAGAAGGATTTGTAAGAAATTTGTGATGAGCTTGTAATGCAATTGAATCTGTGACGAAGGAATTCTGAATATACTGTACCAGTTCAACCGTTCAATTTTTATATAAAGATATGCCATCTGATCACCAGGGATATTTTGTGTTATATAGGATGGAGAGAGAGGAGGGTCATGAGAGAGATTTCCTCACAGTGGGGTCAATGGGTCATGCCTGTTCTATAGCACTGGGTATCGCCATGCAGAAACCAAACAGACAGGTAATATATAGGCTTTTGTTTTCAGTTTTTCTTGACAGCTTTCTCTTCGCATTAAGTTTTCACCTATGCATGTAAGACTGTCTTACTTTACAAACCTTTTCATTGAAACCAATGGGGGTTAGTATTTACCTTTAACTAACTTAAGATTTTACCAATTTCCTTTTTGATAAGTATAAGATAAAAATTTAAAAGTGTGACCAATCAGTATAAGTGTCAGTCTATGTGAACACAGTAAGAGATTCCCAAATGGCACTTCTCACCTTAATAGCAGATTGTTCTTCATTTTGGGTGCTCTTAAAAAGCAGAACTTTACTGTAGTATGTTATGTTTTTCCAGGTATTTTGTCTTGATGGAGATGGGTCAGTATTGATGCACATGGGCAGTCTATCAACTATTGGTCAGATGAAACAATCCAACTTTAAGCACATCATCATCAACAATGGGGCCCATGACTCTGTTGGAGGACAGCCCACTGTAGCCAAGAATCATGATGGTTTTGACTTCGCTGCCATAGCCAAAGGATGTGGATATAAAGAGGTTGGTGAACGCAAATTTCTATAAAAAGCTTTCAAACTCTGTATCATTTTTTTTCTGTGGAGTCTATAGTGTTTTAGCACCGACTTTGATAACAACAACCACAAAGTATAGGTCCTTAGGTTGTAACAATGGTTGGTTTCAGCAGCTTATCATATATACTTGGGCTTAAAAAAACTAAATTAACTCTTTCAAGAAGGAAAAAACACACAAAAGATAGACATAGAATTCGTGAAGTTTAGACGGTGTGATGAAGTGCACTGTTAACTTTGTATTGCAGTTTACATTATATCTAACAAGGAAAAAGATAAAATTAAGAGAAGTTGATTTTAAATGTTTTTCTTCTGTATGTGACAGAATCTTGATTGTTTCCCTTCTGCAGACGTTTATATGTGACTGAATCTTGATTGTTTCCCTTCTGCAGACGTTTATATGTGACTGAATCTTGATTGTTTTCCTTCTGCAGACGTTTATATGTGACTGAATCTTGATTGTTT
>ENA-OREC01002311-OREC01002311.1-marine-metagenome-genome-assembly--contig:-NODE-2311-length-10425-cov-14.397951_pt1 | contig 10425 bp, 5 predicted proteins | sample MGYA00248626_ERZ508543 | MGnify/ENA primary metagenome ERZ508543 (study PRJEB26211, sample SAMN05518279) | marine metagenome | isolation source: Puget Sound, Washington, USA | host: Bankia setacea...
TTTTACAGAATGACTTATATACAAGGGTTGTTGTTTTACAGAATGACTTATATAAAAGGGTTGTTGTTTTACAGAATAACTTATATATAAGTGTTGTTGTTTTACAGAATAACTTATATAAAAGGGTTGTTGTTTTACACAATCACTTATATAAAAGGGTTGTTCATTGATTTTTCTTGTTTATCTTGCTGCATTTAATTTTCTGATTTTTTTTAAACAAGGAAACAAACTCAAACTCATTCTTTTAAACTCTTAAAGCAAAACAAGAAGTGAATGTGAAAACACTTCAACTGAAAACAAAAGAACATTCACAAAAGTATTTTCTTCTCACATTTTCATTGACCTATGGATGCTTGTTGGGTTAAATTTATAATTTGATTTGTTCAAACGATGAGCTGACTTCTATTTCTCTTTTTAATTATCTGTACACACTTATCCATTGGTGCTATTTAACTTTTTGTGTTTATATGGTGATAAGTACAATGTATAACCAACTTTAATATAAATGTTCTTAGACTTTTAATAACTAAACAATTGTCAGTCAAAAAAGGGCTTTATACTGGATATACGTCCCTAAGAAACATCATGAGACACATCATTAAACTTTTCCATGGCATTGTAACTATTCCCTATATACCAGTCATTCTTCTTTTAAACTCATTTTTATTTTCTCATGATTTCCAATAAGAGCACGAAAAAAAATGGAGGGAAAAAAATACTTGCAGAATACTTTGAATTTCTTCGTGGTAATACATGCTTTTTTTTCCCCCAGTACATGATTTACGTAAAACTGAAAGTCATGTTAACTATGGGTGAAATTAATTGCTACAAGTTGATAGTGGAAAAAGCTTGTCTCTAACTTTCGACTATTGCAATCGCGTCCATGATTTTATGCATTAATTAAATATTACATGATTGATGCCAACGCGCAGGTTATACTTCATGTTATGTGCAAGTTTTAATCGAAGAAACTACACATCCAACGTGTTCTTTACGACTGCAGTCTAATTCCTGGCCAAAAACAATTGTCAAAAGTTTTCCGGGAGAATTTCTATTAGAACCATAAATTAGATATGGTGTGAAGCAATACAGAACTAGGAAACTAATCATGTATAATGATGCCAAAAAATAATATAAATAATCAATGATGCTAAAAAATGATATACATAATCAATGATGCCAAAAAATAATGTAAATAATCTGAAATTATTATAAAAATGTTTATAATGTATATGGTATTTAATCTTGTTTTGTTTGTATAATGAAATGTATGATAGCACAAGCGGAAATGTCAATAATACATAAACTAATTATCCAAGATCGAGTGAAACCAAAAAAAACCCACAAATATTCAGTACAGTCTTTAAGGTTGAAATCATGTTTAAAAGGAGATTGAGAAAACTGAATAAAAATACAAATGCATGTCATGTGATTGTTAGACTAGAGAGTTTGCTTGATCATTTATTTCGCTAATATGTTCTTATATAGAAGACATTTATGGAGGGATTTTTGCAGCAGATACACAAGAATTAATAACTTTAAACAAAAATGAATGTGAAGATTTTTTGTTTCAGCAATTAGATTATGTTATGTTTTGTTGATTAGAAGCTTGTTTTGAGCAAGAAGAAAACTACAAGAACATGGAATAAGTTGACATTTCAGAAAATCGCTCTTAAACAATATTTTTCATCTCTTATTCAACTTTTATTTTATTTTCAACTCCATGTAAGAATGAGAGTTTCATAGTCCTCAAATTGATATTCTAGAACCATAAGAGTATTTATTTATGTTTTCCAGTGTTATTCAAAAATTTTTTTGTCTACTTGCAGATTCCCCTGTACTGTACTTTGATTTCGAGCCAAGAATGTTGTCTCCAAAATGATGGATATACAATCACCAACATGTTTTAGAAACGCTGCCACTCTTCCCCGCAATTCATCCTCTGGATCACTCAACCTAACGTCCAAAGTAACCGATATCACCGACTCTCCGAAGTACGTTTTCAACCGAAGTAACAGTTATAGCGATACGATGGTTGTAGAATCGCAAAGCCATAACTTTCGATCATTGACCCCTGAACCTACGCTCCCAATGATCTCCTGTGACTCCGATATCGAGAAGTTAAAACTACAAAGCTCAGCGCATAAAACCCTACTGCTGCCTACCGAAGTCTCAATGACGCCTACGGACGAACCACGAGCAAAAAAACGAATGTTGACTAATGACGAGTTTTCAAATAGTAATCTGACTGATACTAAGATTGACACTGACAGTGAAAACTATGAGTCAAAGATTAACGGGCAGCAGTTTTCAGACCAGGCACTAGATAACAGTCAAAGTGAGTCTATAGATTCAATTGACATGGCTCAGTTCTGTATAAAGCGACGACGACTCTCCGATTCCGTTGCACTTAAAAACGCAGAATCCTACCTAGATGACGCAGCTCTTAAAGTTGGACTCGACAAAAGTCCACCGACACTAAGTCCAAGGACGATGTCGGATACAGATTTCGATGGCACAAGTACAGGAAGCCCTAGTATAAGTGTGAATGGAGAACGGCGACGAAGAAAACCAAATATAGAAGATATCGTTAGAAGAATGAAAGATGTGGATACCGATTATTACAGTGACGAAAGTGAAAATGAGGAGGTGTTTAATGAAGAAGGCACCGATGAGGTTGATGGCGATTTAATGTCCAGAATGCAAATGTCCGCCCTACCCAACCCAATGGACATGGCCAAGCTAAAGAGCAAAGTCTTAGAATCTGATGGAACTAAGGTTGACCAGGACTTGTTTAAAACCTTCGAAGAAAAATTCAATGAAAATAACAATATAATTAATAAAGTTGGGAACGATGACATTGATAAGGAGAATAAGGAAACTGGTGAACTTGATGAAAACAATGGCATACCGCTTCCACCTTCATCCAAACCTGAACATAATATCAAAGGTGAATCAGTTATAAAACGAGTTGGCCATGTGACGCCACCGCATTCCGGCACTAATTGGCTTAACAGCCCCTTCAATGTCTTCCCATCATTCCCCTTCCAGCAGACCCCGCCAGAACACCCATTCTCAAAGTTCATGGGTCAATACGAGAACAAGTTCAGCACGCCGGAGTTGGAGAAAGACTATCTGAAATGCCAATACTGTGAGAGAACATTTCGCCGCCAGAAGAACTTAGAGAACCATATTGAGAATACTCATCAGGGGAAGAGTCCCATCCGGAAGAAGACTGGTGAGACAGGTGGAGACATGTACTTCAAGTGTAACCACTGCCCGTACACAACCAAACATCAGAGCAACCTATATGTCCACCTGAGAATACATACAGGTTAGTACTTATATTACAAACCATTGTCCATAGTGTAAGTTGGTGTTCTATAATAAAACAGATACATAAAAAGAAAAATACGCTCGTAATTGTAACTGTTAAAAATGATTGAAAGGTGTATTTAGACATAAAGCACAGGTATTCTATTGGATTAACTTTGTTGACTACCTTTAGAATTGAATGCTTTTTTATGATAATACTTTTTAAAAACAGTTTAATAGTTGTTTCTGTATAACTAGGTATTTTGTTCATGATATTTTCTCTGTATACCAGGTGAGAGGCCATACATCTGTGGAGCTTGTGGAGTACAGTACAGTCAGAGTCACAGTCTCAAGTCTCACATCATCAACAAGCACGACGCGATCATGTCCTACTATATCAAAGAGAAGCGCACCCGCTCACCACGAGGACTTGGTTACCTGGCCACCCAGACGATACCAGGAGAGTCTCCTGTGTTCAAGATGCCGGCCTCCCCCATGCTTCATTCCCAGTTCCCTGGTAATATTGGCAATGGTCTACACTTCCCCCAGGTGTCGCTCGCACAGAATATGCCGCTCAAACACTCCCCAAAAATGAATGCTCCAAACAACCCACCATCCATTCCCAGCTCTCCAATGATGTCACCCAACAATCTTCAGGGGCAACAGCAGCCACAGTTGTCACCTAGCAACCAACATCCACCACCACAGATGTCCCCACAGCAACATTTACTTCGACCACCATTCTCACCGTTCCACATGGTACCAGACAGTATGGAGATTGCACAGCTAGCCAAACTGGGTCTCATGAACTTTCCCTTCTATGGCAAACCCTTCCAAGGAAAGCCAAGTCCTCCATTCCCTCCCATGAATGGACATAGTCAAGTGTCCCCACCCTTCAATAATGGACTGAACCAGCCACATAGACCGCAGCAGCCAACAGAGCAGTCCATTCGCCATGATGGGGGAAATCCACAGCAGTTCCAAAAATCCCATAATCCATTACAAGAAATCCATGAAAATCACCATAGTGATGAAGATGGTGCTATAGATTTAAGAAAGATTGTCAAAGATGAAGCTCTTGATCTTGCATTGAGTGACAAGAAGAACAGATGTTCCGAAGATGGCTCAAGATGTCACAACTGTCTACATTTGCTGAAGTTAAAGATGCTCCGAATGAATGTAGTCAGAATGTTAAGCATATTGGTTCCAAATCTGAATTTTGAGGAGAAAGGGATCAACGCTGAAGGGGATTCCGTGGATGACCTATTGCGTGATGTCATCGATAGCAATATTCACGATGAAGAGCCCAATGAGTGACTAGAGTCTTAACGTAGACAATTTTATGCAGCGTAGCTTGGCAGCAGAAATATTGTGACTTTTCTTTACAAACAAGTGTTTTTTTGTATGTGAAGAAACCTTATTGTAGTATTACCAAATTTAAAACAAAACTGCTATGTATTTGCTATTTTACAGATAGTTACTTATATACTTTAAAAAAAAGAGTTGATGGTGCAATAATTATCTTGTCTCATTTTTTATTCATAGATAATAGTGCGTTATTATCTAAAACATTGACATATCAGATTATCAGCATCAGCCATCAACTTATTGAGCAGAAATCGTTGTGTTTATATATCATATCAGACAGTGAATTTCATGTTTAATTTCGCCTATCCGTCTCATAATATTTCATCAGTCAAGAAAAATGGCAGTTATACATGTTTACAAGACGGCGGCATCTAAACAGCATTTATTGATCATCCAGATTTTAAAATTGTCTGACTTTGTGTTTGAGACACTTATGTAAATCATTTCAACATTGATAGTGAATATATTGACAAGTTCATTCATTTACGAGGATATACAATCCGTTTTATTTATTACCTATAATCCTGCCAAAGTTGTTTTATGTGTTTTCGGATGAATGGATGATAGTGACATTTTGAGACAGCTGGGTTGCAAATTTAGACTTAACCTAGAAGTGTGAGATAACAATAGTGGTGTGAGATTTGTCAAAGTCCAGAAGTGTGAGGAAACACAAAGAAAAAGTGTGAAAAGATGATGAAATGTGTTCCAGGGAATAAATTACAAATCCTAGTCAATGTATGAGTGTCTGCCTAGAAAGCATATACATATATAGCTTTATGTTGTATAGAACTGGACAAAAATGGCAATGCAGTCAAATCATATAGAAAAAGAATATAAAACCAATATGCAAAAGTATCAAATCATTTTGGGAAAAGAATTAGTAGGAATATTATGTAACAGCACAAAGTTTGAGTTCAAATGAGTTTTAAAAAAAATCATTCTAAAGTGTCATCCTCTTGTATACTATACTCCAACACTAGATATTTCATGGAAAAATTAACACTTAAAAAACACAACCAAATTGAATGCTGTACTTTCTATTCTGATATAGACTGCATAACGCCACTTTTTTCAGTTTACAATGTATTTACCAGATATAAGATAACATAGACAGAACGTTATACACAGTAGTCCTATACAATGAGATGATATAAACAGTTAGATATACAATATACTAATCCACCATCTATTTCACATCATCTGTACAAACCTCGCTCTCATCATCGTAATCCATTTGTTTACCAAAAAAAATTGTGTCTCATATTTTTTCGCTTCGTTGTATTTTGATATTGTCGACAGTCCAACTGGATGGCAATATACTATCGTTGTTATGTTCATGTATAATGGGTCACAGACCTTCATTAACGCCATGTTTTATGTCCCCTTTTATTCCTTCCCCCTTTTTTATGGAAAAAAAATGTAATGTGTTCACTGTGAGTCGGATATGCTTCGAATTTGAGAAATACTGAGACTCATTTTTGTAGTACATTGGCAATTTAAAAAAACAGTTATTTAAAACTTAGAAGTGCTTCAAACATTTTATATACTTACCAATCAAACTGATTTCAACAAGGTTGCAATAGATGTTGTATAGAATCTATTTAAAATATCGAAAAAGTAAAACAATACATTATTATATAAACATGTTGAAATTGAACTGAACGTTGAGATTTGTCAAAAAAATACATCTTTTCGTATTAAAAACAAATGTAAATGATAGCATGAATATTCCAAAGCATTCCTACTCACAGTAAACATGTAGTTATAACCAATGAAAACATGTGTGTCTTATAATTGTTACAACCAAATACTTTACCTGGGCAGCAAAAAGCATTTACTAGTTTTTAGTGTTGACGCTTTTTTATTGTCACCTTTTTGTGTGAGAAACATTCCAAATATTGATGTTGGCCGAGCATTCCAATTACATTTTATACTTACAGCAATGTATTAATCAAAATGAAACACCTGACTGCTTATTCATTCCTATTGTTTTTTCAAAGGACCAAACATTTAAACTATATTCCATACATTACTTTTACATTTATATGCTTTTTTCAATGAAATTACTTCAGAATATGAATAATTGAATAATTAAATTTGTATCAGTTATTTTTCCTATACCTTTTTTTGCTAACACAACATAGATAGATTATCTGGTTATCATAATTATCTGCATGAATTTTAATACAGATCGCTCAAATAAACATTACAAATAGAAGAAACAATGTGAGCAGCATTTTCTAACTAGCAATAATGAATTCTTACATTTTTTAAAATCATCCAATTTTTTCTCTTTTTTTTCAAATCTGTATTTTTAAACTTCCAGTATTATCGTGTGCCTTTATGGAGAAAGAAATACAAACTAGGAGTACAAGAACTACACAATATAGTGCCAGCTCAATTTATACGTTGAATCAAAATACAGCCCTGTTTTACTGATCTGAACAGAGTATTATACACGTAACACCATCGTAGTTAATTCATACATGATTATATAGTAACTGTTAGGAACTGTTTGACCATTTCAGCAATTTTTATCCTACGTGATATTTGTACCAAAAGAAACAAATTGTTAGCAAGTTTAGATCTAGTAATAGAATTTTCCAACTTTGTCAATTTTGATATTCCAAGAAATGTGGGTTTTGTTATAATATTTAATAATTAATTGTGGATCAAAATGTAACCTACTAAATGTGAGTCTATTGTAAACTATTGAATTTTGTTTAACACGTACACGCTCAACTGCACTAACTTAGTATAAAGAGTTTCTGTCATGGAATACAATAGTTTCCGTTTGTAAACTTAAACAATAGCAGCTTTACGTGCTTTGAAAACATTTAAACTGTAGTTTCAAATTAAGAGGAAGACAATTTTATACATACTGGTTTTTATAATGGCCTGAATTATTTAGTTATTCGATACATTCAGCAATAAATTAGAACATCTTAGTTAGTGAATAGGACTACATAAAACATTGAAGTTATCAAATTCTGAAACAATTGTATGTGTGGCTGTGGTAAACTTTGTTAAACCACTTGATAGGTTAGTAGTTTACGAAATCCAATTTGCATATTAACACATGTTAAACAGACATTTGAAGCTTGTGGCATGATAAAAGATGGTGCTTATGTACTGGCGGCAAAAGAGCACACAACAAGCAAAAGAGCACACAACAAGCAAAAGAACACACAACAAGAGTTTACCTTGTGTGGAAGTGATTTTGGTATGCTTACAGAGGCAGAGTGCTGTCAGTTTTAGAACATGCCAAGAGTTGTTGTGTTCTCTTTTGACCTCGGTGAAACTTTGTATTTTGCTAAACAACTATTCCATTTTTGCTTTAAATGCCTAACATATCAAAACAGGAGCTAAGATTACAAAAGATGGTATATATTTAACCAATGTCCAAATAAGTTTGTGCCTCTCCCAAAGAAAATGGCAGCACATGTATTTATAGTCCTTATGTTGGCCTTTTGGTGGAAAATCATATAATTCCAAAGATGATCATTTCAGCACCCATGTAATACACCCACGTATGTCCATGTTATATGAATACAACATTTGTTCCTATTTCATCAACGTTTTTCATCATGTATACTCTATGTTTTGTATTTGTGTTGTTAAGAAAAAATGGTGGACAAAACTGTCTCTGGTTTTAAGCAGCAGAAGGGAGTCTTCTCTGAACGGCTTTACTTGATCAAAGGGAGGGAATCATGTAACTATTTTTGTGTCCAATTCTTTTTACAGTGTTCTCCCTTAGTTTGAAAAAGAGTCTGCTTCTTATGTATTTTTGCAAGATTAAAAGAAGAAAGATTTTAGCAAGCCACTCCTGTGTGTGCATTATGAAAAACAATCACAGATTGTATTCAGTATTTTTGTGAGAAAATATTAATCTTTTATTTACAAGGAAATGTATTGTGTGTGTGCAGACGCAAGTTGAGTTTGTCTGAATGAGAACATTATTGACTCTTTTTCATCTTTGTTTATTATTGCCTAACTATAATAATAATAATAATAGTAATAATACATGTAATAATAAATACTTTATTTTCTGAAGGTAACTCATGAAGTTATACATTATAATTGAACAGACCAATGAACAACTTATTTAATACTATGTTAACAGTTTACTTTTTTTGAGCAAAAATAAGTATTTATAATTGACTGCTTTGTTTTTTCATGCAAATCTGAAATTGTTGTGTGTTTTTTTGTAATGAATATACATAACACCAACAATAGTCAGTGTGCTCATGTATGCCCTTGTTGATTGCAAAAAACAGTTTTGTAATTCCTTTAATGTTGTTGTATTTTTGTTGTATAGTAAAACCCAACCTTTCTTTATCCATAGACTACTTGTGTTGTATATTGTACATATCTATAGAATCCTTTTTGAGGACTTTTATAAGTTGTATTTTTTCCCCGATAGTGCTAGCTGATTTTTGAGTTATCTCCCTTTATTGTCAAGCAATGAAGTTGGAAGGGTGGTTCTACCAAGTTGTATAGCCCTGAGATACGATGTCTATAAATTATAGATGTATGTAACAAGCATTGTTATGCCAATGTGCTAGATGTTGTAATGTAAGTGAATATCATATATTTTATAAATTATGACCAATGTTTTTGTTGACAAATATGCAATGAAAGAAGACTCGGAAAAAAACAACGTTGATTGTCTATGAGTAACAACAAAGAAAATCTCGTTAGTGACTAGCCTAATATCTTGTGATTGTAGACTTAGTCATCTCAAAACACATTTCAAACAGACTAAAAACATCTCCTAAATTTATGTCATTCGTGACCAAAACTAACATCTTTAAGTTAAATGCATATTCATTTTAAACAGTTAGTCAAAATGCTCTGGAACATTTATCATTCCAATCTTGTATATATAATGGTTGTGAACACTTAGAAATATCTCTTAGAAATTATTACGTTAATGAGTTTAATTTTTTGCAAGGTCGTATATACTGAGAATGTTCAGACGTTGAAAATTCTTTTTTTCTTTAGAAGGGACAGTCAGTTTAATTGTGGATAAAAAGTTTCCCAGTTTTATAAAATGTTGGGATTTATTTATTTTTTACATTTTGATGTTAAACAAGCAGTCAAATCCAACAACTCTTATTAACTTAGGACTGGATTGATTCAATACAAATTTAACTGGAAAGAAATATAGATAACTGTTATAATATCATTGAACTTAAAATCCTTTTTGTGGAAAATATGGAAGTCTGAAAGGGAATGACCCATAACCGCAGCTACAAAATACAAATTCATGAATAGGTTTATCATTAAAAAAATAAACAGTTAAAATCCAGATAAAGAAACAACTCACAGATCTCCAATATTGTTGAAGCTCGGTGCCATGATCTTAAAGCACCTATTTTTGGACAAAAGAGAATTTTCAATGTGCTGATTTTTGAACTGTGTAAATGAGCTTCCATTGTTTAATGTTTTAGCAAATGTTAAGAATTCTCTGTAACTAGTCGTGTACTGCCAATAAACTAGATTGATTGAAGTCATTCCATAAACCTGTATTTAGTAGATCGGATTAAAATATGAAAAAACAACCTAAGTAGGCTTAGAAACCCATTGAGAAACTTTAGTCCTATAAGTCTGTAAAAACCTACTCTACACTAAGTAAGTCTGTAAAAACCTACTTTACACTAATTAAGTCTGTAAAAACCTACTCTACACTAAGTAAGTCTGTAAAAACCTACTTTACACTAAGTAAGTCTGTAAAAACCT
>ENA-OREC01002312-OREC01002312.1-marine-metagenome-genome-assembly--contig:-NODE-2312-length-10424-cov-13.924229_pt1 | contig 10424 bp, 5 predicted proteins | sample MGYA00248626_ERZ508543 | MGnify/ENA primary metagenome ERZ508543 (study PRJEB26211, sample SAMN05518279) | marine metagenome | isolation source: Puget Sound, Washington, USA | host: Bankia setacea...
AACTCTTGCAAAACTGACCTGAATTAAGTGGTCAATATGAAGATCTGTACCTATAAAGCCATCAATCATAACCTTTTCAAATCAACCAATTAGAAATGAACTTAGAGTGAATACATGTACTACATAGTTGGTGAAAGAGGTACATCTAGTGACAGGCTTCTACAAGTATGCATTGCTCCCTGGTGTAAAATTCCATGCCTATCAATCAAGTTATAATCAATTACAGTACATGATACCCCAAGGGGCCAAACACTCTTACAAGATGAGGTCACTTGCATATGAGAACCTGCATACCAAATTAATTAAACCCCACTGTGAACGCTTCCCGATCATATTAATTTGAGGCTAGAAAATAACAATATTTATTTTACCTACATCACAGTTCTAACAGAGTGATATAAGAACACTATTTATCAGTCTGCATCCAATGTAATACATGCAATGTAGCTGATCAAATTAACAAATCACAACCAAAACTATTCAAAGAACCCCAGTATCTATACCAATAATCTAATGATAAATAGAATTCTGCCTTTCAGTGGTATTTATCAATTTTGTCTGTTTGTATCATTATATCTAACCCTCTGAAGGTACTTTATCTAATTAATGAAAACCAAGCATATTGCAATAGTAACAGCATTATCTGAGCAAAATCTGCCAAGACTTAAGACTTTATACAAACAAGCAGCTTGATGGGAACCAGGAGCACATTTCGGGCCTCCAACACTGAAGAGTTAGCGAAGTAATTCTTTGTGTAATTTTCCAATTTGATACACCTCAGTGATACCATCTCTATTGATAAGAAAGATACCAATCTTATTGTAGACAAGCAAACTGAAGCAGAAAGACAGAGAGGGGAGAAGTAATGAATAGAAGCACTGGCTGGAATGGGACCTGGGCAAAAGAAAAAACAAAGCATACAGGGAGCCAATTATGGGCAGCCGACTGGTAACAAACTAACAAACTAGCAAAGCAGAAATATGAGTAAGAGAATTTGGGCAAGACATAAAATGGGTAGAAATAATGTATAGAAATGCTGGCTGGATCAGGGAGCAAACAAAAACAAAGAAAGGCACATGCAGCATTAACACATTGAGCAATTAAATGACTAACTCGACTGCCTTAGAACAAATGAGCAAAGAAGAAGAATGAACAGATGCCTCTTACAAGAAAAACAAAGGAAAATAAAGATGTTGGATTTGATATTGACTTTTAAACACATTAATGCAGTGCAGAAAAGATTACAGGTATACTGATATCAACAAATAATTCTAACAGAAGGTGGAGGGTTTGATTGAAAGGACCAGGGGCAGAGACTGAACATCACGTTGGAACATAATGTACCTAACTCTTTAAAGAATGAGTGGCTGTGATTCTGAAAAATGTCATTTGAGTTGAGTTTACTGCCCTTTTTGACATAAGATTTGCATTTTCCACAGCATCAGATATAAAATAATTTTAACACTCAGTATATCATCTGGAATTCACACCCGTGTATTCTAATTCATCTAACCACATATAAAGAAAACAGAAATAGCCAGATAATAAATTTCAATGTAGTGTATCTTAAGAACCCAGTTGTCACGGAAACGAAGTCGGCTGTCCAGTTTGACCTTGCTCTGACTCCCTGGCCATGTAGATTTCATCCACCGAATAAACCTCTCTGTGTTACTGAACTGGCAAAATGTTGGACAAAAACGGCCCTAGTATTCCATAAAACATCCATAAATCTGCCTCTATGGTGAACAGAAAGTCATCAAATCTGTCACAATTCATAAACAGGTAAGTATGGCAGGTAAAAGAAATGCGTTTTATTGAGGCAAGATAGACATGTTTAATGCTCATATACCTTTCCTCACCAACATCCAAAGCCTTTAACACTTTCATGAAGACTTGCAAGACAGCAAATATTAACTGGTCACTGTATATAAAACAGTCTCACAAAGTAGAAATTGTCACTTGTATATCAAACAAACAAATAAATGTGGTCCCTGTATAATTATATGAAACAAAAACTTTATACGTATACTTTATATCAATCAAGAATCTAAACCTGTCATTCGCTTGTTTATTAAATATTAATTGCAAGTAAACAAAACAAAGTACTCAGAACTAGATCTGGTCATTTTCAAAAATCTATTTACCGTTGTGTATAAATAAAATGCGGTCATGATTAATAAAACAATATCTATTTTTTGTGATAGTCCATAATTTAACACCTACTGTGATATATCTCGACCAGTGAACAAAATAAAGCGTGTCACTCAATCGCTTTTGACCATGTACGATACAAAGAAATGTTACCAAAAAAACTTGTGAATCGTTTCTATAACAACGCGACCCCCAAGATTTTACCTGTCAACAAAGTGTCAAACAGACAATGGTTTTTGAGATTGTTTAGTTACAGAAAGAGTAAAAAGGCATATAGTACTGTTACCATAGTATCTGAATCCCAAAACTGCCTTTGTTTCTTAAATCTGTATATCAGGTCAAAATCTTAAATACAGAAACACAAGTTGAGAGTAGCCTCCTAAAATCAAGTCAATTTAAACTTGTGTAACTTCTACCAAACATTTAACTCTTAGGAAGCAAGGGAACATAACGAGGTGTATGCAAAAGGGTTCTAAACTTCAATTAAAAAAGTAGCAGATAGAAGCCTTACGCATTCACCCTTTGTTTTAGCTCACAGCATGAAGACATATTGAGAGCTCTTGGCAAACCAATCCATGTACTTGTGTGTGCAGCAAGTGCTTGGAAAAAGATTCAGGAGAAAAGTTCACAAAAAGACAATGAATTTTCTGTAATCACTTTTTCACAGCATCCAAAAACTGTTCCAAGCAGTGAATTTCTATGGGAAAAAGGAAGCATTATTTGAACACGCAAGGGAAAACTCTAATAACATGTTGGCCATCTTTCAGCACAATTCTACCCATTTTCTTAAAAACCCAAAAGTCACGCGTTTTTACTAGAGAGAAGAACCTCAATATCAACTAACAGGAAAACGCTATGCCCCACTGAACAATCTCTCCTCTCTCTCTCTGTCTCTGCTCAAAACCCAGCTAAGTAACCAGAAAACGTTTACCTGCCTGAAACCTAACACAGGACATTGTCAACCTGATCCTTTTTACATGGCAACCACATTAATAGACACTTGTTTGAACTAAAATATTCAGGTAAAAATGATCTTAAGATACCCCCATTTAATATTATGACACAACAATTTTTAATTCACGTATAACACATAGCTTGAGATCATATTTCGACCAAAAGTGGTTATAAAGACTTCCTGTTTCCATAGAATTACAAAATACATCATTTTAGCTGTCAAATAGCCCTAACAACAAATAAAAACCCAAACAAGCTTATAATACATGATACCATCCAGTTTTGAACAATCTCATTAAATTCAAATTGCAAAATAACCATGATAACTTCAAGACATTCAATCAACATGTAGATCCCAAAGTAGGGCATGCAGGGTACAGTTATCTATAGTAGGTCAAAATTATATTTGTGTGATTCAAATTCACTGGGTGTCATGTCATATATGTTACAGTAAATTTCACTCAAAACATATTAACATTATTAGAGCATGTACATACCTTTACTAGTGTACTCTAAAGAAATACATTACTCAAACTGTTTTCAGGATAAGCTAAACACTGATCCATAACTTATTGTTCCAAGAAATGTTAAGCTAATGATTTTAAAGAGGCAACTGGCATCAATTCTTCCGCATACGGGCCAATTGCCGTTCAACATCACTTCCGAATACAGTGAAACCTGTTGAAATTACAACTCAGGGTGTTTGGTTTACATAAGTTTTACTATACTGTAAGTAACTAGAACATACAGAGTAAAATGGCCTTACTGTTAATGTATGAGTAAAGAGCAAAATAGCATCAACCTCGCGTCTCCTGACACTGTAAAGGAACCAATGTGACACGATAAAAAGCTCAAACAAGTATCATATTACAGTAATCTGACCCATTGTAAGATCATTTACCAAATTAAGCGGACTCATTTTCATTACTTTGACATAGATCTTACAAAACTTTAAACCACTTCAATGTATACACTGACATCTACCTTTGAAACATTTAGTCAACAAATATGCGACTTCCTGTTCAAATTACAACTAGCGTTTTCACAAACAGATTGGATGTTTTTGTATGAATTTCATCTGGTTGAAAGTAAACATTATTTGCATCATCCTACTACAGTTTAATTGTTCACTTGATCCTTGAATCTTGTTTAACATATCTTTTGTACAGCTACCTTTGAAAATCAGATACTTGTTACAATCAACATTCTAGTTAAAAATATGGAACTCAAATTGTGTTATACTAAATGCAATGAAAAATGCAACAAACATGAGTTTGTGTACCTTTGTCCAAAGTGTTAACATATCTTTTAGTCTGAAAAATATATATTAAAAAATGGGAAGACAGTGACGAATGTTTCTGATTTTCTACATAAGCCCAAATCAAACTTGTTCAACTGCCAAATACCATAACAATCTTAAGCTCTCTAGTGCTATGACCACATGATTGCAAGGACTTTGTATATTTACTATCTTTCTGGTAAAGAGCTGTCCAAAAACACTACAACATAACTTTGACAAGAAGGGGGTCTGGCAATTATATGTATTTACACCACTCAATGTTATAAGTGCACAACCAGTTGAGAGGTAAAAGCAAAACCATTATAAGTGCTATTGAACTACGAAGCAGATAGATCACTTTTGCATTTACCACTCATATTGCTCACTGTACTTAAGACCATACTTAGTGCCAAAATATGCTTTGTCAATGTCTTGTTGTAGTTCTAGTTAATACTTGCTTGCACAGACATTTAGTCCACCTCTCACTAAGAATGTCCACCCGATCAAAACAAGATGTGTTAATGTTGTTTTTTCCCAGTTCCCTTATTCTAACGTCAATTCTGGAAAGTCTCCAGCAGAGCGTTAGGTTTGAGTGTGAAACTGTCATATCTGCACATTTATTTCATGCAATCTTACAACAGTTTTCGGCCCAGCCCTCAGAATCCACATGTAATGTCAAAAGTACAGAGCAGACCTATCAGACAGTTTTAGCCTAATGAATTGACAATAAAAACTGCTGGTAAGATGGGTTGTGTTGATGAGTTACCCATGCAATGGTTTGTTAAAAATAAAGAGTTCTGTACAAGTATACAGAGAGTTAGCATCATTTACCTTGAAAGTGAACCCATGGACAAAGCAGCCAATCCAGAAGAGAACACAATGTAACTATCAGAAGTAAAAAAGATTCAATACCTTAAACTAGAAACTACAAATATCTAACCTAAAAATGACTACCAGAACTGGTGAAAACTGATGGGTTTCAGATGGTGGGGGAATCTTATGCTCAAATCTTTACAATGTGAATCATCCTGGACAAGTATCTATAACCATTCCTTCCAAGATAAATGCAAATAAAACAAACACAAACTATTCACAGGTGTAAAGATCGCCAAGTCAATGACTGCAAACCATTCTACTAGAACTTCAAGCATAGCATAACAGTAACAAGCTAATACAATGGGAACAAGTTTGAACAACAATGAGGCAGTAAATATGTCAGAGTAATCTACTTGATGTGAAGATCTACAAAAACAGCAATGATGCCAACATTCAATAGAAATTCAGTCAAGGTAATCACATGATTTAATCTCCTGTCCCAAAAAGCCTAGTTTCAAACATACAGCTATAAAACCTAGATCAATCTTTACAATATCAAGCTTATGATGAATCACTGCTAAGAACATAGGGTAAGAGTATATGCATTAAACTTCAAATATCAACCATAATTGTATAGATTCCATACTAAAATCCAGATTCTTAGCGTTAAAACAATTGCATCGACCAAGCAACTAGATCTTAATTGTTGATACAAAATACAGGTTTGACTATCTCTGTTTTGGGTACATTTTATAACAAATCAATTTCAAAGGAAGGCAAACATCTGAGACCATATGCCCCATATACAAATACCGGTACATAACCACCCCTCCCTATTAACAGTCCTTCCCCATTCCAATCATCCTAACATGACCTGTATAGCCTCCTCTTTTGTCTTGTTGGCATTTTCGATTGTCAAATCCACTCACCATAACAAGTATTCCCCATGAAATCTATAGATGAAGAACAATGCTTGTCATGTCTACCAATACCCTAGTACACTAGTTTGTGTCCAGGGAGTCACAGAGTTGCGCAATTGGGTTTGGGGACAAATGGGTTTGGATATCTTTCATGGCAAATGTCTTTTTTCTGCCATATTTTCTCTGAATATCAGTATGACCCAGACTTTGGTTAATAGAAAATGTGTAATGATACAACAGAGCGCCTGATTTTAGTCTTATGGGGCTATTTTGCAGGCTAATAGACACCGGATCCGATTGTTTCTTGAAGCATAGACATATCTTCTAGTAATTATGTCTCAGACAACATCAGCATGACAGCAAACTAGGAGACAACTTTGTTATAGAACAGTTAAGTTCAGAGACACACGCTATAGTACAGTTTTACCTGTAAGACACTATACAATTTACACACTTACGATCCACCCACATCTCTCAAGACATCATAGCTAAACAACAGACAAGGCAGTTCAATCTTAGAGCAAACCAAAGTGGAAATGATACAAGAAAGCATAGCGTTTATCCATCAGTGCAGCAATATACACGCTGGTAAAACACTTGTTTTCTCTGCAGACATATACACCTGCAGAAATGCTACCCCCATGTTCTACCAGAGATCAAACACTTGACTTATTCCCCGACCCATCCTCTTAGTTAGTATCCAGCCATTTCAAAGTACCAGTTCATGTTATTAGGGTAACCATGTACAACAGATGATCCGGTTAATTTGAATAGATTATTTCCGAAACTAATACAGCAGGTGTTTCTGGGCGGCTGCAGCTAGAGGGCAATATTGGGAGGTACATGATTATATTTCTGACAGACATGTTGGAATTATTCTTTGTTTACTAGAATCGTTTGAGTCGATTTCCTTTTCATGAAATTTGCAAGGAAATGATAATGTTTGTTGGGGCAACTGAAATAAGACTGCTTATAACCAAAAATGTCTAAAATTAGGTGTTTAAAAACGTTATCACCTCTGAATAGCAAACACATATCTACATCATAGTATTCCAATTTGGATTTTTCAAAAAGAGACTTATATTACGGTATGTATCAGTTCCATTCAGCCTAGTTATGACTGGTTTTACTAATCAACTAAGATCCTTCAGTTTCCTACTAGCAGACAGTAAATATCACCTAATTGGCACCTGGTAGAGTAAAGAACATACAAGAGAGAGAGTGAGAGAGCTTTGTAACATACACACACCTATCATGCTTATACACTCATAGCTCAATGACATAACCTCGCAGCATGTTTGCACAGGCATTTTTAGCTGGCATGGTCAACCTGATCATTCACCACAAAACACAACTAGCCCTCGCTTGATTAACCAAATAACTGACAATAAGAGTGTGAAAAGAACAATGTTCCCTACCAGTCATCTTGTGTAAAATCATTAGCCCTGTGGCATATTGCGAGGCGAGGCAGTAAGGTGGAGAGGGGAAGGGAAATAGAGGGGGAGGGAATCTGGAGAAGAAACATAATGGGGAAAGTGGGTGGGGTAAAAGGCAATTTAGACATTCGTCATTCCTGTAAAACATTATTTCTGCATTGTTCTTACTAATGTATTTTGTTCTTGGTAATTCCAGAGGGACAATATGCCTAGATGTGCTTACAGGACTGCAAAATGGGATAAACATGTTTATATTTCTTGCCATTGATGTCGAAGGTGGCAGGTCAGCTGGGCAGGCTGAAAGAAACCTTTCTAAGGTCTGCTCAATAGATGGGACAAGTAACAGAGGCTTCAAAATTATCAACAGTTACCAGTAATCAAAGAAACCAATGGAAGAACTCTTGAGTGAATCGCCATTCTCGCTGAAGACTATTGACAACAGAAACATCTTTAAATGAGTCATACAATTTCAAAACATCAATTCTACACACCATTACCTCACCAGCTAAAAGCATTCATTCTTAAAACCACTTCATTTACAATGCTCAAGATTTTGGCGCTAAAGTTCTGGGGGAGTGCAAGCATTGTTTTAGTTTTGTTAAACCTTCATCACATCAAAAGTAGCAGCCAACCTCCCTTGAATTTCTTACTCATAGTTTCCCTGAGAAAATTTACATTGCTAATTTTGCCATCCACATAGCTCTAAGACAGGGCTTTAAAATGCAGAAACCTGAGTCCTTACACACTCCCCCTCACCTCTCCCTCAATTACCCCCCCCCACGCCGCTCAAACCACATAACACACAGACCCTTGTGACTGGTTTTTGCTGAACAGCAACTGGTTTTAATCTGTTTCGAAATAGGTGCCATGCTACTCCAAACCTAATTCCCACGGAGTCACTTGAAAACAACAGCATCCCAACAATCAAAGGGACTAGCAGCCCGGACTGCCAAATGTTTAATGGAGATGTGTAATTGTTAATAAATGTGTGTGTTTACCTTTTATTCACTTCAAGGAGCTGGCTTTAAATACCTGAGGGTAATAACTTGAATCTGTAAGAGCCAGTTTAATGCCAATAATTCATCAATATTAGACCCCCTGAGGTTATGGGAAGGAATCTTGATGAAATTATAGACCCAGCATCAAAAGAAAACCTATACAAATAAAGAGGCAATCATTAGCTCAGAGTCAAAAGAACCATAACTACTAGTACATTTAAGCAATTTAGTGTTACAAAAATTACTTCATATCTTCAATACAAATCCCCAACCATCAGCATAAATAGTTGAAACAAACTGTTAACTACTAATTGAAAACTCTTTTGCTTACAACTGTTTCTAATAAAGCAAGAAATGCAAGATCTAGGGTTCAAACTAATAAAACTTAATACATACTGAAAGATGGACCTCCTAAACTTTTGTTTACTGTAATTAGGTTGAGAAGATTTTGTGCTTGTGTTTTCTAAATGCAATTATTTCAAACAATCATCTTTTCCTTGATGAAGATCAGACTGAACATGTCTACATCTCTTTTTACAAGGCAGCAATAACACATTTCTTACAAGTGGAATGCAAATCATGCCATGGAAACAAGAGACGCAAGTTTGTTCAAAGCCCACAAAAGATGTCTATGACAATAGGAATATATCACAGTAAGACATGAATAGTGTAACTTCAGACAAAAAACAATTACATTATCCTTCTGTCTACAACCATTCTTTGTCACATGGCTCTTCAAAATTAACTAAAGAAGGGAAAGAATAACACAAAAGTTGATTCAAAGTCTGTCCCAACCAGCACGCAACTACCAAACATAGCCCTTGCCATATAGTCACACGAAACTTGGAACAATTTGCCCATCACACAATACCCTCATACATAAACTAACAAATACAAATACTTTTAAAACAAATACACTAAAGATGTTCAACTGGAGACATGGGACAATAGACAAACCAGCACAAAAATGTTGCAAAATCCTGTTTTCGCGTTGAGATAGGGCTATTAAAATATCTTTTTACTGAAATCTGATCACAATGTTTAACACACTATTGTGTTGTACCAAAATAGAGGGTCTCAAGATGGGTTATAACAGATATCACCGTACAAGTACAATATACCATGTGACGGGTAGAATGATTGAGCCAATACGATGCAATTTCATGATACCCGAAATAAGTAGTCACTGTCCAAGACCTAAATGCAACAACGGTCTATATACTACCTACAGTGATCTACAGTTAGGTAACTTTTACCGCTGAAGTACTCAATTCATAACGACCATTTCAGCCAGTCAACCATAGAATTGTAAGCAATATTGGATAGTCTATGTTCCATGACAGGAAGCAATCAACAAAGTGTGTTCAGAGGGTTATATGGAAAACTATTTTAACTAAAAATGATAAAAGAAGGCAGTTACATCAGTTTGCCATTCAATGCCCAAAATTAGTCTTCGTCCATTGTAGTTAAACTTTGCAACAACAAGAGAATATCAGGTAAACCTTAAACAATGAGAAGGCAGATACAATGTTGGACAGAAGAAACAAATAGCTATCAACCAAACAATCAACCAACATCACAAAAAACACAATTCATACATAGATGATTTATAAATTACTGGTTTGGAACACAATTGTTTTAAAGCAACCACAGGTATCACAAAGACAATGAACTGTCCCAAAAAGTCAAACCAGCAAGTTGAATAGACTATTACAGGTTAAAAGAATGGCTGGGTAGATGGAAAAGAGGTGGGATTAACACTGAAGTACAATCTAATGTTAAGAGTTTAAGACAATTGATTTAAGTTGTGATCATGATCTTGAACTTCACAAAGTTTAATGTTCAGTCCCAATTTTAGTTTTTCTGACAA
>ENA-OREC01002313-OREC01002313.1-marine-metagenome-genome-assembly--contig:-NODE-2313-length-10421-cov-14.706303_pt1 | contig 10421 bp, 5 predicted proteins | sample MGYA00248626_ERZ508543 | MGnify/ENA primary metagenome ERZ508543 (study PRJEB26211, sample SAMN05518279) | marine metagenome | isolation source: Puget Sound, Washington, USA | host: Bankia setacea...
TTTATTTATATAGACTTTATTTATATAGACTTTATTTATATAGACTTTATTTATATAGACTTTATTTATATAGACTTAATTTATATAGACTTTATTTATATAGACTTTATTTATATAGACTTTATTTATATAGACTTTATTTCGAGAAGGAACCTACTTAACAATAAAGCTAATCTGCCGTATGGCCCTCAAACAATAACAATTGCAACAAAACACACAAGAAATTATTAAAAGTTCACCAAATTTTTCAAAACAAGTATATCTACAGTACAACTCTATAGTAGTTGATGAAAAGAAATCAGAAGTATCAAAGTTTCAATAAATATAACATATCTGATTGAAATTTAGAAGCATAATAAACTACCCAAAAGTTCTAAAAAGCTTGCATTACAGTAAAAAGTTGGATAAAGCGGGTCATTTTTACATTACAATGTTCGTGATCAATGGATCGCTAAACACAAATCAAAGTAAGATCATGTTTGCTGCATGTAGTCGACACTAATATAACGGCCTCTAAGTCAGCAGATTGTGTAGTTGATGTTGACATTAATAATGTGTTGGTGTGTTCTTACAAGGTTTTACGGGACTATATTGAATGTTGCTGTATAACATTGCTTTACGTGTTGCAAAGTGATTGCTACAAGGAATATTTGGTTAGCACGTTCGTGTAATAAATCTGTAGTTTGTTTTCAAAGAAACTTCACTGCGTTTACATAGTTATGTGTCCCCTTTTGTTTTATTTAATAGGCATATATGTATATTTTATCAATCTAGTATTAGAGAGATATAAATTCAATTCAGTTCTTTGCCATGTGTTTATTTTTGCTTCTTATCTATAGGAACTACGGCCGGACTCCGTGTTACGCACACTGTCGGGAAAAGAAATCAGCGCTATGAAAATATTTGCCTACAGTCTGGCCTATTTCAAAGATCTTGCCATACAAGAAATCACAGACCAGTCCGCTATGACTATCGGTACAGACGTGATACGCTGGGTGATCACAGTTCCCGCAATTTGGAGAGCCTCGGCAAAACAGTTCATGCGCCGGGCTGCTTGCGAGGTATAGACAACTCTTGCTAGATTCAAATGAATAAATATTTACGAGTCACTTCCCTTGGATTAATTTAAACTTAGTTTGGATATGCCTAATTAATCAAACCGTTCAAAGCACAAGGTCTTCGCATGTCAATTGTAATTCAAATACGTTTCCATCTGCATGTACAACGTCTTCTTTGCATAATGAAAACAGTCAATTCATGGGATAAAGGCAACTAAAGAGGTCAACGATTTCCTCTAATGACCCATAAACACTGGCAGTATAGCTCTTCTAACACTTCCCCCTTAGTTACCATTTAAGTGCACATCTCTTTAGAGGTACATTGAACCTAATTTACCGACCTTTCATGTAGTTCACGAACTGTAAAATTGCTATATTTGCTCCATGAAATACTAGACATTTTGGCATTGGACTGATAATTTAGGGATCTTTCATTATTCCGGAAACGTACTCTTGAGGGAATCAAATGAAAAATATGTCCGGTTTGGATGTTTTGAAATGTCTGTTTTATTTCTATGTACCGGTGTGGGAGTCATATTTATCCACATGAATCAGTCAATTTGTAGCATCTCAAACGGAACATTTAGCATTTACATTTAATTGATGGCTCTGAAACCAACCACATGCTCATATATCAGATGTTGTTTACCAATACAGCACTCTGATGAGACCATTACGAGTATACTGTATAATGCAGACGTTAAATAGAACTGACCTCGAAAACACTCGCTTAGTAACGTCATCTAAACTTGTTTCATAAAAGTATGTATTAAATGATAACTCATATAAAATACATTATAAATATTATTCAAATAGTCTTAATATGTTATATCCAGGCTGTTTATTGCTGTTATTTGCATATAGAATGTCTAAAAAGATAACGTGCAATATCGACGCTAGATCTAGTTAAGAATACTGCATAGTTGTCGTTTTCATTCTCACAGGCGGGAATTGTATCAAGCGACAAACCAGACCAGCTCCTGATTGCCCTTGAGCCGGAAGCCGCGTCAATTTACTGTCGTCGTCTGCGTTTGTTTCAAGTCCTCACAGCAGACGACAGTACAGACGACAACAGAAGCATAGCAGACAACAACGCCAAAACGGCAAACGAGAAACGCACGTCATCATGGAGCTTACCGGAACTGAGGGGAACCGATATTAGTCTCATACCGAATGATTTACAGACGGGTCAGTAAATAAAGATCATACATGTATTCTGTAACCCCTTGTTTCGTCTCGTACATGCACTTACAAATACGAAAAATCAGGTTAGCATTTATTTGATCGCTTCTGATAAATGTCCAAAAACCTAGATTGATATGACTGCAGAAAGAATACTTTTAAAATCATTACACATAGCCAGTTCCATGACATGAATGCTGACGTTATGTTACAATCTCATTTTAGTATCCATTCTTTGAAATCATGAATAAAATGAGTACATATTCGGAGAAATTCCTGACTATGTATAAAACATTGGGGAAAATAAATATGATAAAGCTCGTGAAATGTGTCAGATCACTAATTTAACTTAAGTGCTTAAATGAGAATGGAATTTATCATATCAATACTTTCAGTTGTTATCAACGTCTGCATTTACATCCTAGTCAAAGTTTTAATGAACCACGTTTCATAGAACTCATTTATGGGTCCTTCTTGAAAATGAACAGACCTACTTTCAATCACAACTTATGAATAATGTGACATTCAGTGCAATAAACCAGCACGCCATTAGGATCATTTCCCGCTGTCGACTTTACAACAAATGAGAAATAGAAGCTGTCGAATCGCACAAGGACATTATATGGGAGATAGGCTCTCGTGCGAGTTTAAAGATGTAGTAACGGATTTAACAACTTATTTCTCATCAACGACGTAAGTCAGTTGTATGCTACTCCTTGCTGCTTTAAACTAACATTAGAAGTGATATATACGTATATATTGCAAACTACACTTAAACGAATTTCTAATCTGTCGATTAAAAGTAATAACACATGCGTTTTATGTACAAAACCATCACACAAACGCTTCCATGTACACCAAAAAATTAGTTGTACTCATTCAAGGAAACATGAACGCGATGTGACATCCAAATGACGTCATTCGGTCGGTTCTTTTACCTCACATCCGTTTCAATCGTGATATGACGTTGGCGAAGGATAACACACCGCGTCATGCAGCTAGAAGCACACACGTTATACTTGTAACAAACAAATGTCGAACACTCCAATGGCCTGCACAAAGTATGGTCTTTAATCCGAGCAAGCACGTGTGAGACATATTGAAGCGCATTGTGCGTGTACAGCCGCTGTAACCCAATCTCAGAGAGCTCACGCGTGTTACTCATCAGATGTGCCATTCTACAACAGTTTCTTCACAGATACATTATGTCATTGGGAACAATGTACATTGCTGTAGTTGCCACAGCAGGTGGACATACAATGTATGGAAACGAAACTAAATACGACTTATATTGATATTGCAGTTTTTGTTTTAGGGTGTCCATGTTAATCCTCTCTGTTAAGTGTGTTCCCATGATAAACTTTAAATGAAATTTTGTTTTACATATAAGCACTTAATTGCATTAAACTTATATTTGGTTATGTGTACGTTATACAATTTATATTAATCATGCTCGTTGGCACCGATGTTTGCGTTCTGGGAAACAATATGAAAATAACTAGGTGGCCAATTAGAAGTTCGTTTAAGTGTATACTTTATAAATTATACTGATTTCCATATAGAGACATTAATAATAATACAAATATTAATACAAATAATAATAAAAATAATAATTATAATAATAATAATAATGACTTTATTTTCCGAAGGTAACATTTAAGTTTTACATATACACATATACAAGTAAATCTTATTTAAAAAAGGCCTTCGTTAACAAACATTATATAAACAATCAAAGCATATAATACATGTATAAAGATGATATGAACAGAGATAATGATAATGATGGTGATTCATATTAGGTTGTAAAATATAAATCAGTGATGATGATGGTAATGGTGATTAATGGTGATTTTTATTAGTTTGTAATATTTAAATTAGAAAATATGAATGGGAAGAATTTTACAACAACTAAAATGATTTTGATGATGTCGTAGATGATGAATATACTGAGTTGATGAATTCAAAATATACACACATGAGTTTATAACAGGTGTACATATATACAAACTAGTTATACATGCATATTGAGAGAAATAACAGTGATTTACGATTAAGATAACATATATATATATATAAACTCTGCATTAACATGTACATATGTTTACATTATTTGTTCATGAAATAGAAATAGTTGCAACCTTTTTTTAAATGCTTCTCTAATTGTAACTGGCAAACTATTCGTTACTATTTTAAGTTATGTGTGTTACTATATTTAGACACACGTTTATATTTAGATACACTTAGAATTAGACACTTGCTAAGTGTTATGACAAAGTTTAAGTTATAATGCCATTGATAATTACATTACTATTAAAACACTATTGCATTTTTGTCAATATACTATATCTTTCTTCAAATCTAAATCTATGTCAATATTAAGTCGTTCCGATATCTCTTCAAACCAGTGTAAGTTTATGTTTGCCATTTTGTTACAGTTATTGTTGTTGTTTTTGTACAAATTTGTATTTGCTTATGTTATCCGTATTGTGGATCTAAGCTTTATATGTAAATAAAAGTTGAAAGTTGAAAGTTAAGGCCAGAGTAACTAAAACACATTTATTTATACTATCCAGACACTTCTCATTATATTTATATATTTATACTTCTTTTTGACTTCATTGTGTTGGGACTGTATCTCATGACACGTTTTGTTATATTTAGTAATTTATTTATACATCCAGTCTTCATTTTTTACTGTATTTCATATTACTTTTTATACAAATGTAAAATTTAGTACTTTTTACTTTATTTATTTTACTTTATTTAAAGACACTTACTGTTGCTACTATAATTAGGTAGACCAGAGTGACTCATATTTCAACAAACATATTCAGGCACACGTTACATGGTAGTTGACTGCGGCGGAGGTACTGTAGACATCACCGTGCACGAGATTGTCACAGATAAACGTCTGAAAGAACTACAAAGGGCTACTGGAGGGGCACATGGGTCCGTGGGTGAGTAGGCACGATATTGTATGTATTTGTTTGTAATGTGTCTTAGACGCGAGTTCATATAGTAAAACAGTATAAGACATTGCAACAAGCCAACGACATACCAGACCTTAGTGAACACGAAGAGATTGATTGGGTATTTGGCTGTAACACGTCTAGCGTGCGGTGAAGACCATATTAAAAGATGATGTCACTGACACGTGTGCTACCTTTATTCTCCCAAAAGCACGCATACAATACAAACATGGGGTTCGGTATAAACAAACAGCAAACAAACAGCAAACAAACAGCAAACACACAGCAACATACTGATTATGAGGTTGAAATGGTACCAAGCCAAACATGCACTACTATAATACTATACACATTTACAAGCAAGGCAGCAATGACCGTGAACTATATGGACTTAAGCAAATACTTGAACCGGGGAAAATGCAGCCAAGATGATCAATCACCGATACATTTCAAGATAATTTCGAAGCAATCATTATACTGGGACCAAAAACAACAATGAAACGCCTTAAAATGCAACACGTATCCATGTACATATACAGAAGTTTAATTCTTATTTCAAAATGTGAGCTTCCTTCTCGTTTTCATAATACTATTTTAGTTTTATGTTTTTTGGGGGGAGTCAATGCATTTTCTATGTAAATTCTTTGGCATCGAATATAATTTGCAATCAAGCATTTTCTGACACCATTAGTTCAAAATAGTTTATACCTGGAATGCCGAATATTTTAGTATTTAGATTTATTTAACGACATATACTTGGCCGATGTGTTTGGCTAAGCTTATGGAATTAACCTTGAACAGTTTAAATGTTTTCGAACTAGTTATTAATATAGCAAGCAAACTAACGTAAGGTATATGTATGCGGAACAAATTCAAGCAATTAACATGTCAGTATTTCATAGAAACACATGTTGTTTAGGCTGATGCAAGTTCACATGTTTTGTATATAATTAAATAGGTTCAATTAGGGCCGTCAGGGTATTGCTCGATATAATGTGGTTGTTTTGTGGCATTAACAACAGCAGTAACGCGAATATTGATGTACATGTACCTCTAGTTGCCAATCGAGTATTCTGAGCATATTATCTTCAGCACAATAATCGTAGAAACCAATTCTCTATTTTCGCTATAGGGACAACTTTGTACATTTGCATGGGTGCTATCCCTTTTGGGTAGGTAGTTCTACAATATGTATGTATTAAAAATGTTTGAAATTGTGTTTTCATCTAAGGACACCAATATATGTCCATGTTAAACTAATATTAGACTTTCCTATAACATATAGAAATGCTTCAGTGCTTTGTCAATCAGAAAGTGCATGTCTACATAAAACAGTAAACATGGTAGTTTTTTTTGTTAAAAGTAATGAAAATACCTACACAAAAGGGAGAGCACTCATGCAAATGTACAGAGTATATGTACTATATAATAACAAATTATTTGCTTCTAGGTGTGGATGAAGAATTTGTAAAACTCCTCGGTGGTATATTCGGGCATGATATCCTGGACCAGTTCCGGCGGCGTCGACCCTCAGGATGGGTAGAAGTGATGTCCATGTTTGAGAGCCGGAAGCGTACTGCCAGTCCATATAGGGCCTCCAGTATATCTATACCACTGCCTTTCTCCTTTATTGATTTTTTCAAGAAATGCAGGGTAAGTAACATTGTATACGTGGGCGAAATGTAACACACTGTTATACTATTGCAAATTATTAAAAACAATGTTCAGGGTGTTCGGCCCATCTCCATCTGACACTCGTAAAGGAAACGCGTGCTTGTTTGGCTAATTTGACTATGCTCTGTACTGGAGTGGTAACTGATTCGATTCTTTCCGGAAACACATTCGGCCTTCATCCTTTAGTCATGTACATTGTTGCGATGTTTGTGACCAACATTTTTTGAAAGTTAATGAACCACTTGTGGAAGAAGGACGGACAGATGGACTCCGGATAGCGAATGATCTTAGAAGTATACTATGAAACATGGTGTGACTGATATGCTTATAGTTCTACATATATAGGATCTAACAGTATCAGTTACAGTATGACTTTGTTTCTCGGTTGTTTACATTACTGAACCAACTCTAGTACACTTAATATGATGTATTAGTACTTTAAACACGATTATACACAGCTGTTTACAGTTCTAGATATTCGTTTACATATTATTTGCCTTATTATTGATGGTCTGTGTCTGTTGGTTTGGTAGAACCATTCAGTAAAAAACAAAACGTTCAGATTCGAGCAATTCATAACGTATGGTTTTAATCATTTTCACAATGGCTAGCCCGTTCCCATGGGGACAAAACCACGAAAATAAATAGACATTCGCTCATGATTGGAAATTGATTGGTGAGGTCTATAAATGCATCCAAACAGATTACCATAAGCAGACGTTTTGTTTTCAAAATGGATGGCTTGCTCGTGGGGAACTCTGCCTTTCCTTCTAATATAAAGCACCCAATAACCTGCCGGTGCTTTTTAACACTTATATATTTGATACACCCCATGCTCCTCGACCACGCAATAACACCATTATATCAAAAGCCATCGACCTATCACGCGTCCTTGTTTGTAAGTGAACATTAGAATGTGATATGTACAGTACTCTCTCCTCTATCGACCCCTGCCGACAACTGTTCTTTCTAGTAATACAGTTACGTTTCGCTATAAACACACTAGCTATTGAGACCACCGGCTGTTCAGACCGGTTCGCTATCAAAGGCCGCCTTATTCCATCTATTCCAATTGGTTATTACTATTAAGACTGATTCGCTATTTAGACCATTTGTTATCAGTTCGAAGGATGGTCTTAATATCGGAACGTTACTGTACACTTCGATTGATAGATATATTCTTTTGTTCCTCCAATATAGAAGAGTCAGCATGTGTTGCATACATTTCAAGTGTAGTCTTATGGAAATCAGTCTTAAATTTCATTATTATTTACACATGACGTCATTTCATGGATTGGCATTTTAAACATACGGATCAACTTCTGCATTTCAACAAATTGAATCAAAATCATATTAACCGAATTTTGTTGATATAGATTGTTCAAAGAATGTGAAACGCATACCGTTGATCCAGGCTACGGTAGTTGTATGTAATGTAATCGGTATAGCATCAAATGATCAAATTATAGTTGTATGTTCCTTGCTTGCGGTTGATAACACACTATATGGAAGGTTTAACTACCGAAAGTTGCATGTGAAAGAAAGAGTAATGCACATTTACAGTCAACAATAATCGTGACAGTCATCATTTAATTTTGGCAATACTCGTGACAGTCATCATTTAAGTTTGGCAATAATCGTGACAGTCATCATTTAAGTTTGGCAATAATCGTGACAGTCATCATTTAAGTTTGGCAATAATCGTGACAGTCATCATTTAAGTTTGACAATAATCGTGACAGTCATCATTTAAGTTTGGCTAAGCATATGTTGGAGATGCAATCGTACTATATAGAAACACATTAACACATTGATCTCTCCAAATACACTTTTGATTGGTGGTTGCGTTTGATTAAATACTTAATTATATATGTTTGCACTGTTGGCATTGCTTTGTCTCAAATGATATAATTCGTTCTCTGTAACACTAGAAATTAGGGTTAAGATCGTTTTTATTGCATGCATGTGGTACTAGTAATCAAACTATGTATACAACGTAGATAACAACAATTAACCAAATGATGTACTTAGGTAGTTGTATTAAAGTAATGGAATAACGTAAAACGCGCATATATGAATACTAATTGGTTCTAGATTGAAGTAAGCAAACCCAGAACGAAGAGGTGTCTACCATTTGAACATAAACGAATGTTGATAAATGAAGTCACTACCATCACTGGATATAGTTTCAACATTTTGTGTGACTCGGTCGTTTCGTCGCCAATGTGTACATAAACGAAGAAGATACAGTAGTCAACGTTGCTTTTTAGATGGTAGCCTATCGCCTCCTCGATATCCTAGTGGTAATGTGCTGGCTTCGAATGCGGGAGGTATCGGGTTCAATCCCGAGTCAAGGACCGCGTCATTCCAAAGACGTTATAAAAATAGAATGTTATAACTTGTCCAGTGTGTCAGTGCCAAGACAGATGGTAGCCTACACTACGAGAAAGAAATCATGGCGAAGTTTCTATAACTGAACTAATACCTTTAATTAGCATGTTCTTTGCTTACTCTAGACAACATGCTGTGGACAAAGGAGTTTTTTCCGTATATTCGTGGATTGTTGTGCTCTACTAATAGGCATTCTCGTTGGCTACATTGAAGTTCTATAAAACTGTTAGGCCAATATCAGTAGTTCCGGTCGCTTTTACTACTGTATTTATAACCAATCTCGTGTATGGCCTGTGTATAGACATCTACGAACGTATCAGTCACCACCACTTAAATGGCGAGTCATGGCAAATAACAAAACACAACTTCGACACTTGTGTTTGTTTGTATTATAATCTTCTGGACAGTTTGTTTGGTTGTTTTGTCTGTTGCTTGATTTATTACATAGACAATGTTCAGACTTGCGCGAGTCATAACATGTTAGTCATCTTATAAGTGCCAACATTAACGACTATGAGACCAGAACGTTCATGATTGGAACAAGAACTTTCACTAGTTGTGTGTATATCGTCCAATACATTACACATCTCAAACAATGATTTGAAAGCGGTCCAGACAGATAGTTATCAACATTGCATGCTTCCAAACTATAGCGTTAAATGTATCCTTGAAAGTGAAACATGAGACGTCTATGAATGCTTTTTGACGTATTTGATACTATTGACCTACGGATCAAACACAACAACCTTTACAACAATTAATTCACCCTTGTAGCCATACGAACATTGACCTTATCAGATACAACGTTTGATTTCAATTATTAGTATTAGTATTAGTAAATAGTATTATCTTTTATTTATTATTTATTTATTAGTATTATTATCAGTAGCAGCAGCAGCAGCAGCAGCAGCAGCAGCAGAAGTAGTATTTTTTATATTTTTTTTATTTTTATTTTTTTATATATTTTTTATATTATTATTATAATTATTATTATTATTATTTTAATTATTATTTTAATTATTAATATTATTAATATTATTAATATTATTATTATTATTATTATTATTATTATTAATTTTATTATTATTATTATTATTATTATTATTATTATTATTATTATTATTATTATTATTATTATTATTAT
>ENA-OREC01002314-OREC01002314.1-marine-metagenome-genome-assembly--contig:-NODE-2314-length-10421-cov-11.737819_pt1 | contig 10421 bp, 2 predicted proteins | sample MGYA00248626_ERZ508543 | MGnify/ENA primary metagenome ERZ508543 (study PRJEB26211, sample SAMN05518279) | marine metagenome | isolation source: Puget Sound, Washington, USA | host: Bankia setacea...
ATTTAAGTCCATCTTCCATAAGGACCTCAATTTATTTTGGTTCGATTGTGAAATCACGCTTGAATCTGTTCCTGGAATCAACCAGTACTAAGTAAAAAGGGTTACGTTTCTTGCTCAAGGAAACAATAGGTGCCTTTGATGTGTATAATAGTAATAATAAATATTTAACTGTCTGAAGATAGCTCATGAAGTGATACATTATAATGACACAGAACAATGAGGAACTTTATTTTATAAGGCAGTCTTGGCTCAAATATAATCAAATTTAACAAATCTTAACATTTCATTTCAATTATAAAAAAAAGTTCCAGTAATTAAAACCACTCAATTTTAAAACAAGTCTGCTATTAACACCTATTCTTTGTTGGGGACCCAAAGCAACTTATTTCATTGTTTTATGATCTCGATATTAAGACCAGCCTGATAAAAAGACCACTCAATATGAAAACAGGTATACCTATAAAGACCACTATTGTTGATAAGACTGTCTTATTAATAAAACCCCTCTTTCTTTGACTTGTTAACTTTAGTAATAATTATGTAAACACGAAAATCAAGTTTACCATAACATTTAAAGTCCATATACACAGTGCATGTTAGTAAACTTTGGCAATAAATGCAATATTGATCTATATAAAATTCTGCCCAATTTATACAAATACATGAAACATCCCTGGTTTTTTGATAGAATATTTAACAAGTGAGATTATTTGAGATAGTTGTCAATCTACTATAATGCCCCAAGTTTATTTTAGTTCAATTGTGAAATCACGCTTGAATCCGTTCCTGGAACCAACCAGTACTAAGCAATGAAGGTAAAGGTTCTTGCTCAAGGAAACAACGGGAGCCTTTCAAATCAAGTTTTAAAATGAATCATAATGCATTTAATAATTGATCGACATGTATATAAATTCATCAAGTTTAAAATAACTTCAAATGGTAATTCATTTTTCATTTCGATTATTTATTTCAATATTTTGTCCTAGTTGGTAACTTTTGATACTGTATTCAGCACTATATGTCCTTTATTGTGTTGTCATGTGGTAAATAAATATCTCACACTTAAAATCATTCAATATAAACCCATCTACAACCTCAATATAAAAGCACCCTTGATTTGTTTGGCAGTTCATATATTAACTTGATCGCAATATAAAACAGAAAAACAGAAAAACAGAAAGAGGTTATCATTTTGCTTGTTCATAATCGCTACATCAATGCTAATCGTTTAAGGTGGACTTTTTGCTAAAAATCAAAAGTATCTCTAGTTATTGACTTAAATATCAACCATTCTCATATCAAAGAAGTAATTAACTGTATATACATGTACTTAACACAAATGAAGTTTTTTTTTTAAATTACCTCCCTTTCATATATACTTAAAACACAGTAAAAACATTTTGTACAATTACCTCCCTTTTATATACAATTAGCACACCATCTGAAAGTTGTCTCCCTTAGAAAAGTGATAACTTCATGAAAATGACAAAATGGTGAAAGATGATGATAAAGTATGAAATGATAAAGAGTGGCATCTAAAATACTTTGTAATAAAAACTTCGCGAAAAAGACCATCTATGAAAATCGACAACTTTGGCAAAAAGACTATTTAATTACAATTATAAAAAGACCAGTTATCAAAGGTCTGGAGGGGTGGTCTTTAATTTCCGTTTTTACTTACTTTAATAAAAAAATGTTAAAATACTGTATGTTCAAATTGATGGCTGAAAGCAAAAACGTTCTAAGTGCTGTTGCAGAAAGAAACAGATAAATCTCTTTTTGCATTCATCTCCTAAAAATGTTAAATTATCATACGTTAGATCAAATTGATGGATGAAAGTGAAAACAATCTAAGTGCCGTTGAATAAAGAAGCAGATAAACCGTTATGCATTCGTCCCCCTTTAAAATCTGTTAAAAAGTGTTGACATCAACTTTGTAAAGCTCAATAAAAAAATCCATAAATTATCAACAAATGTTTAACAATGCATCTTTGTATAAGTTTAACCAGTTTTACAATGTATATAGGTTACAGATTGTTTCTAAAATTTGGCAAACTTGATTTTCACATAAAAACAAAAATATTTTGAATCACAGCAAAAATAAGTCACCATAGCAATCAATATTGAAAGAGACTAAAAATGATGTTCATGATGATGATGATGGTGGTGGTGACAATGATGATGATGATGATGATACACTAGAACAGCCCACTAAAACATGGTGTTATCTAAAAATGTGCAAAAACATGAAAATTGACAAAAATGTCAATGATTCAAATGATGTATGATTCAAATGATGTAAAATGATCTAAATTACGACAGATTCAAATGATGGTGCAACATTCAAACATACATAAATGACAAAAGATTCAAATGATGCAAGATGAAGACAATGATTTTCAATGACGATTGATTCAAATGACAGAGAAAAATTCTGTAAATAATGTGAGAAAAGCATGAACATGTATTTATGAAGTGAAAAGGAAATTCAGATATATAAGAAAATTTACATTCTAAATTACGTTTTTATCAAGAAATAGTAAATATGAAGTGATGGGTAGCCGTGATGTAAAAATGGAAATTTCCAAAATGTGGAATATGGGATAGGACGATAATGTTCGAACAAAGCACTCTTAATACACGTCTCTTAAATACATGCACTCACTATATATCAACATTGTACTTACATTTAACATAGAAAATTACAAACAAGTTCAATTTGGTGATCAACAGCACTAGGTTTTATAATTTAACATTTTTGATGGCGGAAGCTTTAGTGTTATTCAATAAATAATCAGAAAGAACACGTTTGCTTTCACCATATATCATATATATTATTCATACAACCACTAGATATCAAACAATTTTTCAAACTATAAAAATTATATAAATATATCAAACTACCGAGTCAAGAGGTGAAAGCAAAAGTGGTCTAAGTGTTTTTAAATAGAGAAGTAAATAAAACACTTTTACTTTCACCCCCATTAAGAACATAGTTCAAACATTTTCCAAACTTCACATTTATATTAACATCTACATTGACTTTCATCTGATCCATCGAAATACTCCCCATATAAAGAATTTGTAAATATATTTTTCAGACAACAATTGATATCCAATTTTTTCTAAGCTTCAAATTTATATCAACATATCAAACTGGCTGAGGACTTGGCTATCATCTCCGCCATTGAAATACTGACCATCTAAGTCTTTTAGCGAATCGAGATCAAGTCCCATATCCTCAGGTAAGAATTCTGTTGTATCTGTCAAAGATAATTGATTCTCATCTGGGGAATCCACCATCAATAAATTATCGTTTAAATTAGACAATGATGTCATCACACTGTTATCTGTGTTCTGATTGGCTGATGAGGGTGACAAATGAAAGGACGGATCTAAATTTAGCACAGAATTGTTTTCGGGATTCCCTAAAGTAAAGGAAGCCTGATTGATGTTTTTAGCACTTTTAGTTTCTAGCACACTTTGAGAACGAAGCCTCGGGTTAGGGTGTACACACGCATTGTATAACAGAATGCTTTCACTTGTGTTAATATTTTGAATTGGAAAAATGATTTCATTGGCTGATTTCGAATTTCCAGCCTCATTCTGATTCAAGCTCACTGATTGGATAGAATTCAAATTCAAGCTCGATGATTGGCTAGAATTAATCAGGCTTGGAAGCTCATTGACTGGAATGTGGGTTAATGCTGTGGTTGTTATGGCATCGGTTTCAGAAGTGGGACTTAGAAGATTCAATAAAATGTTGTTGGTGTCCATGTCACTTTGCGTCTGCTGAGACAAGAGTTTCAATTTCGCGGCAAACGGTCCCAGAGCATCTGAATGTTCAATAGGAATTCTGTCTTCTGCTAAAATTTGGGACGGAAAAATATCAGATTTGTTCATACATGTATTAGAGTCAATCTCAGCTCCAGGATTGGTTGAATTCTGTAAATGGGTGGAGTCACTCACAGGCCCCGCCCTCTGTAAATGTTTCATTGCCATTTCATAAGAAGGCGGGGCTGACGCTATGGGTGACACCATGGTGATGTCTGATGATGCAATTTGTTCATTCAAGTCTATAAATACACTAAGGGAATTCCCTCCCGACTGACCTTGGCTCACAGAGCTTGGAAGTGTGACAGTTGGTTTAATTGGAGTTACGTAACGAACACCGTGAGATCCTTGTATTGGTATAAAAGCACTGTTCATGGACGATCGAAGAATACCCCCGTTTATAGATGGATTCTGATTGGTTGACTGTATGGTTGTCATGGAAGCGAGCACCTGCTGTCCTGGTAATGTTGGCAACTGGTGTCGAATGGGTGATTTTAGGTGAGTTATGATATTTGGGATGGGACTCGTGAAATCCGTGACCATGGAGACTGGGGATTCGGCAACCGAGTGCTTCAAGGTCAAATTGGCTACGTCTAAACTGTCCATTGTGGAAACTGGCGTCGAGTTGAGGATCGGAGACGGGCCAGAACTCTGGTAACCGGAATCAGAAAATGGTGTCTGTGAAATATACCTTTCTTCAACTTCCAGGGATGATTCACGACTATGTAGTGGTGGATTTTGTGCTGAGGTCAGTTGTAACCCTTGACCTTGGTAATGTCCTTGACCCTGACCTTGCAATAGTGGTAAGGTCATGATGAGTTTCTCGGGTGCAGGATTTGTGGACATTGGTGGCGTCTGCCTCGGTAAATGATCGACTGGTTTCTGAAGTGAATGCTGGATTCGTTTTAAATATGGACGAACTTTATTCATCGACTGGATACCAGGTTGATTAAATGAAATTTGGAAACCTTCGTTCGATTCTTTACGTCGATCAGGTGACATCATACAGCTTCTGGGAGAGGTATTGGAAACGGGCGACAGCATGTCAGTGTTGACCTCCATTGGTTGACCTCTCGGTGACATTGACAACGCTCGCTGGTAACCATGGACACCACTTATAGGCGAGGCAACTGGCGAGACTGGACTTTGAGCCAGCGAGGCAAAAATTGGCAATGACTGACATCGTTGGTTGTTGGACGTTTGGTCGTTGGTTAATCTCATATTGTGGTCTTTCTGACGCTGATTTGAAATCGGGGGAGCCTTTGGGACAGTGAATGTATTATCATCTTTATTTCCTTTAGTTACGAGTCCTTTGGGCTCATTCTGTTGAGTAGGAATCAAACTCTGCTCAGGATGCTTTTTCCAATCGTTTTCAACTCCAAACAGACTGGTATCCATTTCAAAATTAAAGTTTCTTAAATTTTTGCCTCCTTTTTCGCCACTGCTGGACTGGTTTCGATGTAAATCTGGTTCTGAAGACACAGACTGGTTTTCTTTCTGTCGTTTTTCCATCGCTTCGTTAATCCAGTCTGCAACATCTGAAGGTAAACCAGAGGGCTCTATGGCTGAATTAGAACTATGGCCAACGGTTACGACACTTGCTGGTCTAATGTACGGCTTTCCACGATCACTCACAACCATTGACTCTGTATTAGCACTTGATCTTCCACTTGGAGGGCCGTGCAAATTTGAACCGACTGAAAAATGCTTGTTCCCGCCTTTTTCGCCAATTTTACCTTCTGACGCTTCGTTAACTTCGGCTTTTGTCTGAAAGTAGTTCTTCACCCTTTGATCAAGGTCATGTTGTTGACTCTTTAATTTCTGTTGAGAATGTCGCAAGGAACGAGAGCTGACCCCTACGGACTGGTTTCGATAAGATCGGCCAGGTTTCATCGAGGACAGGCTATTTGGGAACGATTCCATCAACGCCTCTCTTTCTAAACAGTTTATATCGGGACTCTGAAGACCTTGAAGAGAGATGCCGGTTTTCGATTGGGGAGCTCGATGCTGCTGAACTTGAGCCTGCTGCTGATGCTGTTGTTGCTTTGTAGATTGCTGCTGAGACTTTACTCTACACCCTTTCTCAAGTTCGTACGTACAAGATCGCGTACGCCTCACATTCAAATCATCGGACTCTGGACTCAAAACGGTCGACATGTTTGTACCATCTTCCATCTCTTCCCCTGTAGAATTTAATCGTTTTATATCCCGTCTGGCTTGAGTTTCGGACGACTTTCGTTTTCTTGCTCCTGACGGCGTTTCGCGACCGTAGGAACAGGCGCTTTCGGGACGGCTTTGGGACGATTCTGACTTGGTGATCTTCACAGGAGTCTCGCGACCCAATGAACACGCACTGTCTGGTCGGAACGGAGAATTGATGTTGAGCTTCGCGATCTTTGACGGCGTCTCTATCCAAGAACTCGTCTCCTCTTTCATTTCCGAATACTCTTCTTCCAACTCATGAACAGGGTATCGTAAAGTTCCGCGACGTTCCATCGAATCATTGGCAACATCCATTTCAGGAGTACTGTCCCTTTCTTCTAATATGGGAGTTACGTCCCCTTCTGTGTTGTCCATTGGAGAATATGGACCTAATTCTTGACCCAATTTTATATTATCCGTTTTATCAAAATTCGCGTCTGTTACAAATTTCACTGTTTTCACTTTAGATGCTTCTACATTAAGATTAGCTGAGGTTAGTTCAGACGACATCACACCTTTATTTATCGTAATGTCTTGACTGTTATAATCATCAATGCTTTGTGTGGTCAATTGCAATCCACTCCCTGTTACGGTTGCTTGGGATATCATATTTCCACCGGACGAATCGATAAAGGGCTGGTTATTCACGATAATGACGACATCATTCGGTAAACTGGACGATGCGCTAATCTGATTGGATGACAGATTAGGGAGGTGAATTGTCTGTAAGGTTAACCCAGCTTGTTTCGCCATGGCTTCAGCTTGCTCCTTTGCGCGCTTCTCTTTCAAAATGGCCGCCACAGGGCGTTTGTCCTTATCATAACTTTGACCTAATTCACATTTAGGCTCTTTAGATGGGCAAGCTTTGGTTGGAGATGCCTTTGGGCGAATTGGGGTAAACTTGGACCTTGTCTGTCGAGCGAATGCCTGTGAGTTCTGATTGGATGAGACAAGAATATCACTCGCTGGCATTTTCGATAAAACAGACGTCACCGTGACAACGTTAATACTTTCTTTAACTCGATTTTGCCGGCTAAAAATAGACGGGGCTCCACCAATCATTGAAGAGTTTGAACTAGTTGGCAGGCAAGCCGCTGATTGGCTGGTTACAGCAGACGGAATAATGACAGGAATTGCCATGGCAACAGACTGGTTATTTGTCCCATCTTTTCGGTTAATACTTTGAACAGGAACAAAAGCACTACGGACTGAAGTTGCTGATTTTTCCATAAACCCCATAGATTTGTTTAAATTCAAATCGGCAATATTTGGATCTTTTAGTAATTGTTTAAAATTGATAAATCCTGTAGACTTTGACAATGCTTCTGATGATGCACTCGGGCAGTTGATCAAGTTAGTTTCACCCTGCTTTGGTTCTGTGGCATTCCCCCTGGTTGCCATAGACAGAGATCGAGAGATGAGCTCCTTTCGTTCCAAGTTCTGCCCAACAGCATCAAAGTTAATTTTTCGGACATGACTTTTGACCCCTTCATCAGTCTCCATTTCATTGCCTGGAGTATGGGCCCCTGTAAAATCAATATCTTTAGCCTCCATTTGATCCTGGCCCTTTTTAATCTCTCTACTTGATTCAATCTCCATTTCTTCCATTAAATTCACGCCTGCAACCTTCTCATTCCTACTAATATCATTTTTTTGTTCATGGACAATGGCCTGCTTTGTTGTCTCCCTTTTGTTACTATTTTTAGCACTTTTTTGTTCCATTTTGGCTTTGTTCGTTTCCACAACGATGGCTGAATTTCCAGAATGTTCACATGGTTTAGTTACAGAATTGTCTTTCCTAGACTGTGCAGCTTTCATGCTTTTTAGTTTGTTACTTAGAGCACTTTTCACAGAATTTTCAGAACCAGTCTGCCCACTTTGACCATGACCTTCATTTGACCTTTGTTCTTGTTGCCATGACGACAGCGCTTTCCTTGGAGACTGATCAGAGAGTGGACTAGATGATGGGGACGGTAGTGTAAAGGTTTCTGCGGGGCCAGAGCTTGAAGGGGTCACTGGTTTTTGAACAGTTGTACTTTGTGATCTTTCGCTGAAAACGTTGTCAAGGCAACCGGTCTGATCTGTTTCTGACTTCATAGCCTAAAAATAGAACAAATATCATACATTATAACTGTGATTGCCTTGAAGCTAATAACAATCCTAGAACTGTGAGTCAAATAACAAAGGATAACTCTTCCTTCCTTTACAAATAATAATTTTCCTTGATTTTAAAACATTAAAACAAAATCTTTTTTTAGCAGTGTGTACAATTTCTTATTTATGCCAAATTTATGGCATGAACTTAATTCTATAACAAAATCTTGAGTACTGTAACAAAGCTATTCAGTATTTGTTTTTAGGTAGGTATTTTCATTAGTGTTAAAAAGAAAGCTACCATGTTTACTGTTTTATGTAGACATGCGCATTCTGATTGACAAAGCACTGAAGCATTTTTATATGTTATAGGAAAGTATGTTAACATGGACACATATTATTGATATACAAGGAAAACATAATTTCAAACTTTTTTGCTACATACATATTGTAGAAATACCTGCCAACAAGGGAGCAAACTCTTACAAACTTAAAATTTCAAAAATAGGGAACAGGTGAAAGTTCAGTAAATTGATGATCGAAAAATAAAAATAATAAATACCTGTAGTTTTTCCCGTTGTTTCTGTAACTGACTATTTTTATGGAGTTTTTGTTTGAGAAGAAGATTTGTCTCCTTATGTTTATCTCCCCCTGGTAGTGTAGACTGGCTGTTAAACAAAGCTGAACCTGAAAATTGGAACAATCACATGTACAAACTTTCTATTAATAGTCAACTTAGTTATAAGAAAAATTCTTTTTGCAATGACTCATATCCAAATGTTAATGGAAACGATAAATCAGTTTATATCAACTTTGTTACTTCTGGCTATATATTTCATATTGAGTTGTAAAAACAAAAATATATGTAGATCAGCATGTTGAGAAATGGCAACATTTGTACTTACTTTTTAAAAAATGTTTTTTCCCCATATACATATCTATACACTATTTTTCACCCTTAAAAAAAATAATCTTAATTAACTTTTCTCTATTCCTTAAAATAAATCCAACAGACCATTGGAGTTTAGTTGTCTATATTTATTTATGTCTATATAAGGGTTTTATTTAACGTGTGGCTTTGAAGGGCACCTGAATATGTCATTTTCTATATCTTAAATGAAAGTCCATCTTTAAAAAAATGCTTATCACTAATCCAGGTATGATTTGCTTTTAGGAATACTTTGTAATATTAAACCTTGCATTTTGATTCTTTTTGTGTATACAACCTGGAAGAGGCCTTAGTTTAGTGTACATAGTAAGTGAGCTGACAGCTTAGGAGTCCCTATATAGTTTAGGGCCTGCTCGGAGTAGTCACCGTACTATTTCAAGACCACTACACTGTTGGTTGCGTTAAGCCTTTGCAGAGTCAAGGGTGCGCGGTATAAATATAAGAAATACTTCACAACACTTCGGGCTTCTTGGCATTATAGTCGCCTCCCAGTTAGCTCCCAACCATTTTGTACATTTGTAGCTCGTCTACATTTCTTACATGAACTTGGCGCCTTAATTCAATAACTCAATAAGTGCATTTATGTAACTTTTCAGGAGAGAGTAAAAACAGATTTTTTCTGTAAGATAAATGTTGGTTTCTTCAACTCTTTCTTAATACATTATTAAACATAAGTTAAGCTTAAATACACTCAAGCAATAAAATTGTTTTATATTGGATATATTTGAACAATAAGCACTTATCAGTTTTTGACACTGAAATGTGTCGGTGCAATAATGTAATGGGGCTTAAATTTGTCGTGTTCTATGTTTTTATAAGTTTTTGTAAGTTCTTACGTTTCAGGTCATTTTTCCCGCTATCCTGTAGAGCGGCGATCAGTGTAAAGGCTGCTTTCGACTTGGTGTTCACAAACATATTCCCCACTAGATGTTCGGCCACATTTTCCAGTGACATAAATTTCATCTCAAACAACTTATCGGCCCATTCACAAACTAGGTCACAAGACGCCTTGAAGATCTCGTTGTCAAGGGCGACTGCATTAACCTGAAATAACAAATTTTACGGTTCACAGAAAATTCTGACATTTTGCTTTCAAAATTTGCTTGAAGTTAAAATCAAGTTAATGCCTTGATACCAGTAGACTAAAAAAGTGGACAACCAATTTGTTGAAGGAGGTTGAGACACAACATTTCACCAAAAGTCCATCTGCTGACTCTAGTATACACCCCTACCCGCTCATTCTACACCCCTACCCCCCTCGTTCTACACCCCTACCCCCCTCATTCTACACCCCTACCCCCTTGTTCTACCCCCTCGTTCTACACCCCTACCCCCCTCATTC
>ENA-OREC01002315-OREC01002315.1-marine-metagenome-genome-assembly--contig:-NODE-2315-length-10419-cov-12.625798_pt1 | contig 10419 bp, 4 predicted proteins | sample MGYA00248626_ERZ508543 | MGnify/ENA primary metagenome ERZ508543 (study PRJEB26211, sample SAMN05518279) | marine metagenome | isolation source: Puget Sound, Washington, USA | host: Bankia setacea...
ATGCATACAGCTAACTTGAACCTTGAACACACACATGCATACAGCTAACTTGAACCTTGAACACACACATGCATACATCTTCTCTCTCAGACTAATTGAGTGCGTGTGATACAGATAAGATGTGGTTATTTCAAATTCTACACCACGGAAAACATTCCAAGCTATACAATGTTTATCATTAATAATTAAGATTAGACACACATGATTACTTTGATGTTTCGTGGTGCTGAAAGGGACACCTAAACAGTTCCGTAATAAGTTCAAATTGCCAGAATGGCGTCCGCTAGATGTTTCGTTATATACAAAAATATATTTAGAATATTAAAGAATGTAACACTGTAGAAGATGAGTATCATTTTGTATGTGAATGTAGTCTTTATGTAGATTTACGTTGTAAATATAAAATACCTGCCTATTGGACTAAGACCTAACATGTTTAAATTTATTGAATTACTAAGAACAGAGACTACCTTAAAACATTTAAGCACTTTCATATTTAAAGCTTTTGACAGCAGTAGTAATAGTATCAGCAGTAAGCTTCCACAGCAGGAACGGTTTCTGCTAATCATTGTTATCCATGTATTTATAAAAAGACTATATTTTGTAGTGTTATAATTAGTTTATAATTATTTCAGCGCGAGTGCACCCTGACATACACAGCTAACGGCAGTCTGGGTTATTATGTTGTAGCTTTACAAGTGGAGGACTTTGTATCGTCCACGGCAACCTCACCTCTCAGTAGCATTCCAGTACAGTTCCTCGTGCACGTGCAGAGCATGACAGGCGACTGTGACGCTATACCGGACTTTGTGACGCCCACAGAACAGTGCTTCAGTTTGGATGTAGGAGAAACGCTGAAGGTGAACTTGACAGCAAGGAGTCAACAAGGGTACGTATGTTCTATAAATGATAACGAGGCGACAATTTGTAACGAGCTATCGAACCTCTTGTTATCTCGTCTTTTGATTCATAAGTTAAAACGATCTTCTTGGTATAAACAATGGTAGCTTTGAAATATTCTGTAAACATCTTCCTTAAACAACATGATAGTTTTAATAATACTTGAGAAAGCGAAGCGGCAATGAAAGAATACCGGTGTCCCATTTGAAGTTCAATCTTAACCTCCACATAAAGTATATTTCCATTATTTTCCTTCAGTTTCTTGGTGTATTTATATATTTTGTGTTTCAAGTGATATCCTATGTAACCATTTATTTATTTATCTTTTCATTTTATGTGTATATAATTTCATACAGGTTAAAGAGTATCACCACCACGTCAGTTGTTGGTATGACGCGTTCTCCAGTAATCTCGCAGTCAATATCTGGCCAGCACTATATGTCCACTATTATAACCTGGACCCCCATACAGGATGACGCTGGTCGGGTACACAGTCTCTGCTTCTTCGCTACAGACAACAGCAGGTAAATGTTTAATAACTTACAACAAGTCCATGTTCCGTTTTACTAAAGCATTTACGCATACAAGAGCTGCACATAATAAGTTTGATAGTTTACACTTTATAATAATAAACACGTTAGAAGTGACATTCGAAGTTTCGTTCAGCTCTTAACTTTATTTCATTTATGTTCACCACGCTAAAAAATAAAAAATAAATGTTCCCCACGACATTTTCAGGGATGTCTGTCGAATATGCAATTAAGTACAGGGCAGGTGGTAATTTCTTGGACAGCTGATCACGAACAAAGAAAATACCGCGTGAAATTAAGGCATTTAGATTTTATTAAAGTCTTAAATGTGTGCGTAGGTTTAATGTTTGTGTAAGTGTTCTAATTAAAACATGTCTAGAAGCAAATATTAAAAGAAAACTAACAATACTGCTCATGTCAGAGGCAATGTTTAGTTTGAAAAATAAGGATTAACTTTACTTGGGATTAAATGCAATGTTCACTAGAAGACAGTTGTATTTTCATTGACTTGTATTCCAACACGTTCAAATCTAATCAGCCTTTTGTATATTAGTGATAACTTTACTGAATATCTTACAAAAACTGCTCCAGCCAAAAGCATCGGAGTCTGAATTGATACAACTGTAAATGTCTTCGTATAGTACAAATGTATAATATTCGTTATGCAGGCATTAATTACGTATCGTAGTCTATTAAATTAAACATTACTCCATTCAATGGCACCCACTTTTAATCGCATGAGGAAATGAAACTATAACTCAAAAGTAATGGTTACATATTCCCTGATATTGACATTAGTCTGTTCTCAATGTCAATGACATAGGATATGTAGCGCTAAGATGGACATACGTGAACTATTTTGTTAAAACACAAAAATGGACGCAAACTTAACTGACAAGGAAACATATGTTGATGCAGCCTTAGCCGCAGATATCGTAGACGACTAAACGCATGTACTTGTGTTCTCTTCTCCAGGCTGACTAGTTCCACCAGATGTGTAGATATCGACGTGGCAGGTAAACTTCAAAAACTTGGTTCGAGATACACGTGCAACACTGATTTACGTATCTTTACATTCCAAACATTAATAGAACGGTTTACGTTTCATTCTATGACACGAATTTCTGGAAATATATAAATACATAGATTCATTGAAGATAGACCTCGTGGCAACCTATACATCAATTATGAAACAGATATATCAATTAGTGCATGTTATCTTTTGAACCATAACATAATAAGTCGCATCAATACATAAGAACTTCATGGAGGCATATGAGAATGTTGGTATAACGATCGAGCCGGGGGGGGGGGGGGGGGGGAACCTTTTCACATTTATCCGTCGAGATTCACCTTTGATAAAAGAAAGCACTATTAGACAATATTTAGGTTAAACAGATGGAATTTTCTGGAATAGATAAGACTGATTATATAGTTATAGTGTTGTTAATGTTTTATTTGTTTTGTTTGTTTCTAGTGTGCGTTTGTCTGTGTTGGTTTCTCGTAGAGCTCTTGTGTCAGATTTGAGATATTATACAAATGGATGAGCTTTCTTTTCTAATACCTATCGCACACATATGGAAGCTATTGTCAGATAACTTTTGGCATCATTGGTCTAACATATCTAATACCGATCGATGATAAAGGGATTATAGTAAATCTGTGTAATAAGCCTATACGGTGATGATAACGATTAACTCCAAGGATAATCTTTCAAAGCACTCTGTGTCTGGTGTACTATTACACATATACAATATCAGCATGTATACGATAACTCAATAAGTATTTGTAAAATAAGTTACCCATGGGAAAGTGTTCAGATTAGATAACTTTCATCTATTAATAAAATGTATCAACTTTCTAATATCACAAACTATATATACCCGAATGTATGACAGCAACAAACCATGCTTATTGTAGATTAAATTGAATGGAAAATATCAGGCCTATACACCTACGTTGTGACACATCTGCTATACATGGTGAATAATTAGGTTGATATTTTAGGGAAAGCTCCTGGAAACTGTAGAGCTTACTTTCACGATGTTCTGCTCATGGACAAACATACATGTTGGCACAAGGCTTCACAACATACGAGCATGTACTATGTAAAGTGTACGAAGCTTACAATATTATTATATTCGTTCATTTACTTTTTTCTTCAATCCTCTATACTTTTAAAATAGTATCTTCACATTGTTATGGCTAATAAAACCACACTATGCAATCCAATTTCAGTGAAGGCACCACGACCTTTGAGTGTAACGCGGACAAAAGGAACCAACACATGGACAATTTCTTTTGACCAGTCGGTAATATGTTAATCAAAATACATTTTTTTGTAACGTTAACAGAGAATAATGTTTTAACATTATGGGTGTATGTTTTCTGCATATATGTCATTGTTAATATTATAACTTGTATTATGCGGTACAGTGCCCATTACGTTGTGTACAATTACACTGTCTTTTCAGCACAAAGGTACGTCTATCTTACATGGACATGACAAGTCGTTTGTGTATGATAGGAAAGGTGCGCACAAGATATTAAACTCGTGTTTAATAATTTTAAACAAAACATGCGTGGGGCTTTTTTGAAACTGGTCCTAACACATACACTCATATACACTAAAATACAATGTATCTGTTTGGGCAACCGTTTATTTTTACATCCAGTTATGCAGTGCATACATGCGCATATCTGAGATGTTTATTTGGAAAAAAGGAAATGTATTCCAAACTTAATCTAACATCAAGATAAGGCGCTTCCTGCAATGTTTTCTATCTCTAGTGTTCGTTCCTACGGTCTGGTTCTTTCAAATGTAAAAATAAATGCTCTCATCTGACTTGACGTGCTGCACTCGCTGATGCATTTCGATGAATATCTATTTTTAATGCCTTACATATCTCGATAAAATGCACATAACAGTAACACTTTATTTACGTTTGACATTAGACAGACGGTTGATTAGACCTACTTGAATCAACTTTCGCTTAGATAGACCTCCTTCAATCCCAGTGTTTCAATCTGACAGCTAATTACTCCATATGATGGCAATTCTGGTATCACATCTCGAGAATTCAAATGAAGTGATTCGTGCAGTGTAGGCACTTGACAGCATTTCTAAAACCTGATGCAAAATAGCCTTTAGTTCTGTCTTACTAGATCTACTGTTATAACCATGTTGTACAGAGTTAACTGTTGCTGTGGGTTGCCATCAGTTAGTGTCTGTTGTTATCTGTGGCTTTCTTGTTAATGTTAGAACTGTTATGTTTGTACCCAGACAGTTGAAATTAGCAATGACATACATGTAGTAGAGTCTATATTGAGTCACCCCCTGCTTTGTTCTTCGAACTCTGTTTCAAAGAAGTGTCACAGTTTGAATAATGTTTAAACTGAACGCATTCTTCGCTTTGAGACTTGCTGGAGCTATAAAGTCGTGAAACTCAACACCATCAATTTAAGTCTTAGGCACGTGAAGCCATATTCATTGTCTTACACCGTCCTTTATCTATAAGCTTATCTTAGTTGTTCTGGAAAACTTCCCTGAATTCGTACGATTGTTTTTTTATGCAGGATACACGATAAATATCAAAGCGGTATCTAAGCTTGTGAACAGTTGATTCAGAGGAAGTTATCAAGTAGAAGATACTGGACAAATGTGGAAAGTTAAGTGTAACCATGTGGAACAATCAAACTCAAAATCGGTCAGAAGTATTTGGCATGTATTTCAAGATTTGGGTCGAGACCATTTATAAAGAAACATAAAACATAGAGATATTGAGATCGGAATTTACGAGATAATGTTGGATATTTGATTGGGGATTAATGAAAAGATTGATTAAAGCAAAAATGTCTTATTATCGTATATAATCTAGTAGCACTTGAAATAGTTTCTATGTGGATGGCTGAAGTCTACATGCTCAAATATTCGAGAAATGTGTGAAAACTTCTTCAACCCATGCGGTGTAAACAGATTGAATTCTGTGGTAGGTACAGCTGAAGTAAGTCGACACAGATGAAAGGATAGAGAGATATAGGGAATCAGGACATCAGGGCAAGTTTAACAGTCAATCTGGAGATATACACAGCCAGAACACAAGATACGTGCTCTATCTAAGGTGTTAAAAGTCTAGTTTTGTGTTGTGAAAACGAAATCGAATAAAATATAATTCTCGAAAGTTCTTTACTTTTATTGTATTTGAATTGAAGGCTATGAAGTGCTTAACTGGTATTGTATGTCGAACGAAAGCTATGCAGATATCGTTTTTGTCATTTAAAAACCCTACTGCTGATATGATTATTTTTTTCAAACAAAGTGTTTTTAAATGCAATGGTAAAATGTATCATCTTGCGTTTTAACCTTCTAGGTCAACACACAGAGAACACGGTCGCAAATGAAGTACACAATGTAGTAGTACTTGTATTACTTCAGAAAGCGTGCCATTGTTAGTCATTACAAGAACATGCATGCAATATTAAGTGACCATGCATACAACCTCTGAACACTTCTCTCTTTATTTCATACCTCAATTAAAGTATTTCCTTCTCTGGATATTTGATATTGGTTTGACTTATTGTGATATTCAATTTCCAGTTTTTACCTGCAACAACAGAAGTTCTGATTCACGTGCTCGACCCAGAGAGGAGGGACATTGTATATACCATGGACGCATCGACCACAAACAACATCCGCCACGATCCAGACCACAGGCAGATCAGTGTTGAGCTAAGCCATCAACTTGAACCGGCAAAGAAATATTACGTAACAATTCCAAAAGGTATGTTGCATTAAGAATGTTGTGAGTAAGAATGGCAGTGATAACTGAATAGGCCGCTGTTTGGCACCATTTGCTGAAACTGTTGCTGTATATTACTGTAGTATGTGTATGATATATTGTGTTGGAAAATAATCCTTTTTCCAAGATACAGCGGTCCCGAAACTTCTTTAGTTAGGCAAAATCCATTTGTATGTTTACGTATTCGTCATGTAAAGCGTCATGCACATTTATCCATCTAGCCATCCATCAATTCACTCGTGTAAGGGTTTATTGAATTATATGTAAAAGTCTGTAATCAAACAATCATAAACTCGCATATGAATTACTTTTTTCAAGCAGATACATTGTACCAAATACAATCCTATTATTATCATTATTGGCACTGCTATACGGGTATTATTATTGGCACTGTTATACGGGTATTAATATTACCACTGTTATACGGGTATTATTATTGGCACTGTTATACGGGTACTATTATTGGCACTGTTATACGGGTACTATTATTGGCACTGTTATACGGGTACTATTATTGGCACTGCTATACGGGTATTATTATTGGCACTGTTATACGGGTATTATTATTGGCACTGCTATACGGGTATTATTATTGGCACTGTTATACGGGTATTAATATTACCACTGTTATACGGGTATTATTATTGGCACTGTTATACGGGTACTATTATTGGCACTGTTATACGGGTACTATTATTGGCACTGTTATACGGGTACTATTATTGGCACTGCTATACGGGTATTATTATTGGCACTGTTATACGGGTATTATTATTGGCACTGTTATACGGGTATTATTATTACCACTGTTATACGGGTACTATTATTAGGTCCATGTCATTACTGTTTTTCTTTTACTGTTTTACATACGTTTTCTCTATTGTAGGTGTAGTAAGAGGCCGGGTGGGGTGTGGTTCAGACTCAGAGGCGGTTACAGATCCAACATTTTGGGTTATATTAACGGGTAGCTTACAAGTATTAGTTTCATTCTCGTATCTACCCCTTACAAAGAACTATGTTACCAATCCTTTCTAACCATGTATTAGCGGAAGGAAATATATAATAGAAACACACCCCGTCACAAGTTAACTAAAACACAAACCATTTTTTCATCTTCAATCAGCATTAAATAATCATTAACATATAGATCATGTTACTTACCCACCTAAGCAATTTTAAAATATCAACACCGTTAATACAATTGGCGCTATATATTATTAAACTCAGTTGCTGTTGTTTTTTTCCTTATAATTCAAAGGTAAAGATAGTTGCACTGTTTACTATTATTTCTGTTTCTGCTGTAACGATTGGTCAATATTGACAAATAGGTATTTTACGAAGAGCTTTCTTGGTCCGTATTGCAGATTGTGGGGCACCAGCATCTATAGACAATGGACTGGTCGAATACAACACTACAACATATAGAGGAGTAGCAGAAATATCATGTGTTACTGGTTTTAACCTAGTTGGGAAGCACGTGATCTCATGCTTATCCAATAGCACGTGGGAATACACTTCGGTTTACTGTGAAGTCATAGGTACCGGTATACATGTATTTAATTCTGTGTACAACACTCGTGCGTGCTGCTTTTAAATATAATGTATGTATTTCACGAACCTGTGCCTAAGAAATATTGACGTTGTGATGTAAGGGTTATCTGGTCTGACTCGTAATCAGTGGATACCTCTCAATCCTGAGTATGAGCCCCATCAACATATCGTTGTTTCCCTGAGCAAGAAACGCTTTGCTCAGTACTGCTTGGTTTCATGAACGCTTTTGCGCGTGATTTCATCATCTAACTGAAGAAATAAAGTTTACAAGTCAGGGTTTTAACGCTAGAGACGTAGACGATGACAATGAGTCACTGGGAAACTATAATCCATCCCTCTAAATATTTAGTCGTATGACACAATAAGAAGGCTGTGCACTAGTATTTGTATACGTGTCAGTGTGGTTATGTAGGTATATTGCATCATTTGACTATGTTACAGACTGTGGTAAGCTGCATGTGCAGAACGGAGAGCTATCTACACGTAAAACCACATACGGTAGTGATGTCATGTTAGAGTGTAGGCCGGGATACGGACTCACCAGTCCTAGTTCAAGCACGTGTCAACAGGACGGCACGTGGTCTGTTGTGTTAACTGACTGTGTCAAGAAAGGTAAGTTTAACCGGATTTTACAATTAGCGTGAGTTTTCATTACCTCGGTATCGGATATGTTGATGTTGTGTTCAGCAAACACACTGTTCGCATAGTTTACATAAAATAGTTTTAGTTTCAATACATGTACATCATGAGTTTAAATATTTAGATGTGTACTTTTATCAAAATAGACTGCTGCTTTATGTTAACAGTCTGCCAAATAGGATGGAACTTAAATAAACCAATAGTACAATCGTCCATGGAACATCTTATCTCTGAATTATTCACAGGTAAATCACAGGTAAATCAACGTGGAAACGGATAACTTTCTCTGAAGAGCAGTCTAGATCTGGTACAGGGGTATTATGTTTGGATAGCAATTTACTTTTTGAACCACCGCCAGGCAGATCGTTATTCACTGTGACGTCTTTAAAGATTTGATAGAATTAGCTAATCGTCCTTTAAAGTTGAAAGTGAACGGATTAAGAAGTGATGTACACTGTTAAGTTAGACTTACTTTGTCGAAGAGAGGTGCGTTATTAGCAAGCATCGTCGATTACCCATACACCTGGTATATATAACGAAGACTCAACAGATGAATGGCGGGATGTTGTCACCAGCGTTGCGCGTCTGACTCGTAATCGGTCAGTCGTGAGTTCATCTCACATTTGATAAAAACAGCCATGCTATTCATGATAGTAATATTATAAAACAAATTAGTCGAACATAAGATGCTAATTGCCAGTAGGAATTTACTTTGTTCAAGTTGATCAACCACTTATATGCATGTTTGGTTTGGTTTGGTTGATTGAACAACTGGTGCGTTGTTATACTAGTAAACGTGGAAACAAATAATGAAACACAATAGTACGTAGTAAGATTAAAGACAACAGCGCATCAAGTCAGCAAAACTATGTTTCTTATAGCATCTACTTTCTTAAAAATTGGCAGGATCATTGAGGCCGTTTCATAAGTAAGATAACCGACCGATGATAAAATAGAGATCGTTCTTGTGTTGAAAAGGGTACACTTTGGTCTATTGATGAAGTGGCCTCCCGTTTTCTTTCAAATTGTACTAACATGCATGTTGCCTGTTGTTTCCTAGATTGTGGTCCACCGATGTCAATCTACAACGGTTCAGTTGAGTATCACTCTTCAGTCTATCAATCAGTTGCCTACTACATGTGTGACGCGGGATTTGAGTTATCAGGGGAAACCACAGTGTACTGTCAGGATAGTGGATTATGGTCAGATGCCGACAACCACTGTAAAATCAGAGGTAATATCAGAGTTAGTAATATCATTCATACTCACCTCTTATATACTAGTAGTACCATTGAAACCAAGGTTGAGTATTTAGTGAAACAACACCGTACCTGTTAGTTTAGTCTTTAAAGGGCATGCTTACTTCTAGGGGTTTTATTATTGGCTTCGCTTTTTAAACTTTCCTATATCGACCCATCTCTACAAAGAGTGTTTTTTGAAAAGGAGTTAAGAAGGAACGACAAATGTCATCTAAGATATGTAATTGATGTGATACAAGCATGATACAATCAGACAATATACATACACTTTATTGAAACATCTATACCAACTAATTGGTTCTTTTGTTCAGACTGCGGATACCCTCCGATGAATATCTCTTACGGTAGTGTCGAGATAGACTATACCACGTACATGTCGCCAGTCTATTACTACTGTGATTATGGTTTTGCGCTAAAGGGGAGTAACTATGTGATATGTGAGGCTGACGGAGAGTGGTCTCCCATGGAAGCAGAGTGTTTACCCATAGGTAAGTATGGGAAGTGGTTTGAGTTCAAGTCCACAACTTGTCTTGCTGTATTGTTTCATATATATTGGTTACATTGTTCTTGCACATTTGTTGTAAATCAATGAACATAAAATGTGCGTTTTTGCGGTTACCAGTCTGGTTTCACAATGTATCTGAAATCATCCAGCTGCGCGTGATCCCATTAAAGTAAACGGTAATTTGTGGGGGGTTTTCTTTTTCAATATTTCTTTATTTCAATTGGTCGGGATTCCAC
>ENA-OREC01002316-OREC01002316.1-marine-metagenome-genome-assembly--contig:-NODE-2316-length-10418-cov-13.017020_pt1 | contig 10418 bp, 9 predicted proteins | sample MGYA00248626_ERZ508543 | MGnify/ENA primary metagenome ERZ508543 (study PRJEB26211, sample SAMN05518279) | marine metagenome | isolation source: Puget Sound, Washington, USA | host: Bankia setacea...
TTTAACCCATAGAACATTACGCATGGCATTGTGTTTAACCCATAGAACATTACGCATGGCATTGTGTTTAACCCATATAACGTAATGCATGACACTATATTCTAGCCCGTAAACTGTTACGTACGACCCTATAATTGCAACTTCCAGAAGGTTATGTATGACACTGTATGTACTATAACTTCCAGAACCATATGTATGACACTGTATGTACTATAACTTCCAGAACCATATGTATGACACTGTATGTACTATAACTTCCAGAACCATATGTATGACACTGTATTTAAACTCCAGAACCATATCCCCGAGGTAAGGTTACTAATCCAAGCGATAGCGACAGTTGACGGCAATACTATGGAGGTTGGTAGACGGGATGATTTCCACGATTGTATTGACAACATGGGGGACTTTTTAGAGGCACTCTTGAAGCAATTAGCGTACGTTTGTTTCATCATATCCTTGTAAATGAACGAGCATAATCATTATATGTTACACGAGAAAAACGAGACAGAATGCAAGCCCAAAATAGGTTGATGTAATTTTAAAGATTACATAATGTGGATGAATGCAAACTCGATTAAGTAATAGTTCCATCTAGATACTACTTTCTAAATCATCATCAACGTTTTTAAAGTAGCCATTGAAACCTTCAAAATTGACATCTACTCTACCCTTGATAAACACAAGTATGCTCTATTAGTAATGCCATGTTGCCTAAAACAGAAACAAACTTTTGAACATCATCATCCTTGTTTTTTAAACTATACCATAGAGTTGAAATGTACGTTAAGAAATAACTCATTGCGTTGATTCTTAGCAGAAATGGAAAGTTAACCAAACACATACAGCGGGACCTGGTGCAGTGTGCGTTGACCTGTTTGTACGTGTGTAACCCAGAGAAAGGTTGTATTGCCAGCCATGTTGTTGAAGACAAATACTTCTCTTTGAATGTGGTACGTGCTTTCTAGTTATCGTTAATGTCATTTCAACACACTCCATTGCCTCATTTAAAAGTCTCGTGTAATATATACCAAGCTCTAGGACAATATCTAGAGATCGCCTCTAAGAGTAATTTTATTTTCTAATGTTCGTCTCAGTACTGCTCTCATTGGTTATTCTCATGAAAAGGTGAGCACGATTGTTTATTTGTTGTTTACCTGTGTCACTGTTGAATGTAGTTTGTACTTTAGAGAAGGGCGGCGTAGCGCATTCTGTCGTAGTTTCCCTATGCATTAAATGTTACCCTCTTTGCATAGTTTCCAGGAACGAATTCTTGCGTTGATTACATAATCCGAATATCTTGTTTTACAACCGGACTACATGTATACTGTTTTAAATTAATTTATTCCATATCATATTACATGTAATAGAATTGAGAAATATATGTTTGTTTTGACTTTATACTACACACTACATGCTTGTATCATCGTTACTTACAGAAGAAAGACAAGGAGTTGATTGACTTTATCCTGAATAAGACACTTGAAGTTATCAAAGATCCAAACCTAACCTGGACGTTTTCCACTCAGACAGTTGTTCACCACATGCTTGCGATTGCTACCAACTCATATAACGAGTAAGCACCAAGATATTTCTTTATACCTCCGAGATAGAAGATGTGTCGGTGATTTTTCGGTTAGGACAGAATACGAACTTTAGTATTACATATACTTGTTACAATGCATATATAGAGCATTGAAAACAATCCAGAACACAAGACAGGGCGAAAGGTAAGGCATGCGCTTACAGGGTATGCCAATTGTTGAACATTAGCAGGTGACACAATCAGATGACCTTGAGAAACTTACTAACAATACACACTATCCATACAACGAGTACGTGAGTTTGGAATCAATGTTATCTTTTATGAAACGAGTAAAGTATTAAGGTAGGAAAGGTGATGAGAGTATTTGCCCCTGTAACATGGGTCATTTTTCAACGCTGAGAATTGACCCTGCCAACTTTTCAACATTAAAATATCCCCATTGTTTATCAAATCCTAACGGCTGATCAGGTCTCAACGACTTTTTTTTTATCAAAGTTTAATGCTGAAAAATTGGCATGTCTATTCTCGGCGTTGAAAAACTACCAAGGTCAGTTTTAAACGTTGACATATGAACCATGGGGTAAACTTTTATCGGGTCAAACGTGAGTGTTACACCGGTTTTAAGGTTATATTGACATTATGAATGAAATATTAATAAACGTTCGATCTTAGTTAGGCTTCTCGTTTATATCCAGAGTAGTAATGTCTTTTTTGTTTTCACAGAAATGGCAAGCTTATTCCAGACGCGCATGGGAAGAAGTTTATGGAAATCTTTATGATATGTTGTGATGCCGATGATGTGCAAGATAAACTGAAACCAGGACCTGAACAACCATCTGTTTACTTCTTAATCTACCAATCAATCATGCTTATCTACATGATGATGGTATTGCATCTATCACTGTGTTTTTATTTTTATTGAACGAGAAGTTTAGCCAATATTTAAAAAAAACGCCGATTGTCACGTTCGTCACAAAGTTATTACTTTAAAACCGATTACGGTTACCTTTGTCGGCAAAAAGGCCTTACTTCAGAAGGGTGCGGAATCCACCAGCACTGTTAAACGGCACTATTTATAGTCTTTTTATTCACATGTATGATTACGTGCATTTACAATGTTTACGAATATAAATATATTGTTATTATAATGGCATATGGTATACAAAAGCAAATATGGAAGACTTAAGAACTCCTTTGACCATTTCGGTTAATTGGGGGGGGGGGGGGGTGTTCAGGCCTTCACCTTTATACTTCACTTACCCAATGGTTTGTGCAGACATTTTCTAATTATATTTTAGATTCAACATCTCCCGAGATTGGTCGATTTTGTACCCGTAACACAGTACATCATGAAATGGGCCAAGGTTGGATATGAAGATGATTATGATGATCTGCGAGAAATAAGCTTTATCATGCTCGATACACTGTTCCGTAACATCCCGTCCAAACTAGGCCATCTTACGGAACAGTCGGTCGATTTCTTCCTGGAAATGGACAATTGTTCGGAAGTGAGAGGTAAACGAACGCTATGATTTTTTTTCTCACACCGTTTCTAGTTTAAGAGTCATGTTGGTTAAGGACTTCATTTACGAGTTAGATTGCTTCCATTACAAAAAACACTCATCAACAAATCACAAGCACGTGCTGAACCGACTCCTAAAATATTAGTTTATTACGTGTAAACCATCTAACAAATAAATGATTTTCCTAAAATAAAGAATCACGAGAGAAAAGTGTGTTAACTTAACACGTACGTCCTAGCATAATGTGTGTATGTTTGTTGACCATTCCCTAACACACTTCAATTTCTACTTTTTGGATGCATCTTTTAAAACAGGAATGGTTACCTCTATTTACCCGTACAACCCGGAACCAGTACATACTCGCCTACAGGAGTTCTTTGACAAGATAGAGGAGTTGAAAGATCAAGATCAGTTAGCTGTCATACAGATACTTACTGATGTAGCTGAAAGAAACGCTAAGGTATCTCGACCAATGATCATTGCTAAGATAACCTATCTAGTCTGTGTGACCTTCAACGACACCTACTTCTCAAACTCACTAGGGTCTATGGAACAAAGTCAAATGATGTGTATAAGAAGTCAACATTAAACATGCAATGTGATATTTGATCACAAAGTGAATGTTTATATAACAATTTGAGGGGCTAGCGTTTCAACTTGACCCTCTGAGCAAATAAATCTAAGGACGTTAACCAGCATATCAACAAAGGTAACATGTTGGTGACAATTTGTGTAGGACTGATTTCCTTTTTATTCTGGATCCTAACTCCACAGTTGTTACTCAATGCAATTAGTAACATGTAGCTTATTTAGACATTTGACAGTCGAATCAATGCATACAACTAATGTATTGTAAATATGCATTAAACAGAATATCGTTTCATTACTGTCGTATGTATGTTTATTAAATGGTTATTGAGATATGTTCTGTTAGAATTGACAAGGAACACGTGTTTAAGTGATGTTGTTTGTTTAAACCAGATTTACACGTCGGACCACATTCAGTTCTTGCTGAAGCTCAGTGTGGAAGTTTCTACTATAGTTCGACCATCCTTCTTTCCCATAATACTATCCGTATCAAAGACCAATGCGAAGGTTGTTGCACCACATTTCAAAGAACTGCAAAACGATACCAAATATAAAAAGGAAACACAAATGTTGAGACTGATCATTGTGGGAACGGTGGCGTCTGCCAGTAAGGTAAATATCCAAAAGTCAGAACTTCTATTCCTGATAAACCAATTACATTAGGTACATACATTGTAGTCATACTATATTAAACTCAACGTAGAAAAAGGTCTGTTTTAATTATAGATGATTTAAGAAATATCAAGTTATGTTACAAATACTCAACATACATGTATACGGGTACATCTAGATATGTATAGTTAACACAATAAACAATACACGATTGCCCATTAGTTTACACTTATAGTTACACGTACATGGTATCACATAACATTTTCGTTTTTCATATTCATTTCAATCATATTCTACCTTTGCACACACATTGTTCATGTGTATATCAACTCTATTGAAGGCATGTCGGAAGGAAGCCATGGACTACTTGATGAGTTATACCAGTAAACCACACGAGCAGGCATTTGGTGTAGCGATGGGACAGCTATGTCTGTTTGTGAAAGATGAGCAAGAACACTTTGAACAGAAACACAAACCTAAAATTGAAAAACTGAAAGCAACAACGAAAGATGTTACAGTCAAAACCGCGTGTGAGAACCTGCTCAATGTCGCAGAAGGGAAAGAGTAAGAAAACGTTACATGTGATTTTGTTCATACAATTACTTATATAGTAGTCATCCATATTTTTAATTTATTAGCTCAAACTTCACACAACAACACTTACAGAATATACGAGCAGACATTAGTTGATGCAGTGTTCTTGTAGTGTAGTAATGTTTCTTGAACTAACATCTTAATATAAACGTGGACTTTTTGAACTCCTGAAACAACAAGGCTGCCCGTACAGTTATTATAATTCTTTGTTATTCATTACAATTATAAACTTATATAATAGAATGTATAGAATACCTAACACAACGTATAGGCAGTAATACCTGGTATTTTATTAAATTTAAATCCACACTTACCTTTTACAGCTATGACGAAATATGCGATGCTATAAGAAGTCAACAAAACCAAATAGTATCTATAGACATGAAGGTGACAGCAACTATTGATACTGTCGTGAACATTGGTGAGAAAGTCATACAACAAAGTGAGGATATATCTAACATACAGAAAGATGTGGAAGAATTAGACGAGAGAGTGGATGGTGTTGAGGAAGATCTGGGTGAAACAAAGGTGAAAGTAGAGGAAATCGACAACAAGGTACGTAACTTTAACAATATAATTACCCATATATAATAAACCGAATGTTAATCTTAAATTAATAGTTAATAACAATAACAATAATGATAACAATGTCAATAACAACAACGAGATGCGTTCTACTTGTTAATCGTTTGTTCTTGCTTTATAAAATTAGTATCGGTGGCGTATATTCACATGTTCAAATATTCATTTAATCGTCGTTTTCTTCTTAACAGACGATGACGAACGCACCAAAGTGGTCACGTGACTTAACAAAGTTGATGAACCCAGAGACAGATGCTGATTGGCGACTACTGGCCAGCAGACTTGGTTACAGTAAGGAGGACATTCGAGGCTGGTCACAACAAAATGACCCGTGTATGGCACTTCTAAGTGAATGGTATGCCACACACAAAACCAGCGAGGCAACCAAGGGTCTTCTTAATATTCTACAAGAAATGAACAGGGCAGATGGGGCGATCATTGTTGAGAATGCTATGAAAAATGCTGGTATGAACGCTTTTCATATATATTATTAGGGTATTGGCTATGAAATAGTAGACCAAAGCAAATATGTGTATAATCAAAATACCGAAACAACTAACGTTACATTAAAAATACGTTTTAGATCTGCATGTCCTATTCATTATAAACAGTTATTCGAAATCATTATACATTATAATAATCAGTCAATATCTCAAATATTGAATATAGTTATACCAGTCTTATTTTATAATTCCATATAGAACATTAACATACTGATATATTGGTGCACCTATTTACAGAGGATGTTGTTGAAGACGAGGATTTCGAATATCCGAGCCCACCACCTGTGTTTCTCTCCTACCAATGGGGTGTCCAGGAAGAGGTCAAACTGTTGAAACAACACCTTAATAATGCAGGCTTTGAGTGTTGGATGGACATTGGTCAAATGGGTGGAGGTGATAAACTGTTTGAGAAGATTGATAAAGGCATCCGAGGAGCTAAAGTTATAATCAGCTGTACTACAGAAAAGTACGCCAAGTCACCTAACTGCAACAGAGAGGTAACGCAACATATGGCAATTGACTTATTGACAACACAAACTATACAAGAAACTTTTGTTGATTCAATGAAATGCGTTTATTTTTAAATGTTAAACGTAATGAGAAATATAGATGTTTGTCAGAAAAAAGGAATTATCAATTACTATATTCGTAGTTCGTGAACCTTTCTAAACTAGCTGAGTATTTATCCATTTTCAGGTTGGTCTGTCTGTGAATCTCCAGAAGCCAATCATTCCTCTACTGATGGAGAAGATGTCGTGGCCACCGGAAGGACCAATGGGACCTGTGTTCAGTGAATTCCTGTTTGTTAGGTTCTTCCAGCGACCAGGAGAGGAGACCAAGGATCAGCGATACTGGCCCACACCAAAGTTTCAGGAACTACTGATGCAGCTAAGCTTTTATGTACCCCCGGATCAATCGCTGATTAAAAAAGGTAATACAGTGATTATGATCAGAATGTATCCATTTGATTCGTGCCAACACTCATTAGTTAAACAGAGCAGTTGATAAATACATTATGATGAATGTCCAGCATGAAGTAAAAAAGAGAACTAACAGCCCAATATGTTATGTACTTGTTTTGGAATGGGTTTGTTCAAATGAAGAGTTTATGTAATGTGTTCCAATGTGACTGCTCCTTAACAAGACTAGTTTTACACCAAGAAATAGAGAAAACATTACCTTTCTTCTACCTTTGCAGAATATGCGAACTGGTGGTCTCCTGTGCCAGAGGAAATAAAGATTGTAAAGAAGCAGGGCAAAGGCACGACACCAGCAAAGACAGAGGTACATGTTCATTACAGTTAAACGGCTTACTGTAATATTTCTAATCAACATTCTCGTAGATTATTCTGTTTGGATAATACGGTATTCGTACTAGTTAGTCTTTAGACAATAACCATATCTGCGAAACGGTGAAGAGTTTTCATTTAACAAATCTATTTAACTTACATGTTGATATTGTTTTAAAGAGAGTGCACCAGTTTGGCTCAAATCGAGATACAAACGAAATAATATCACATATAAATGGGACCATTCTCTGAGCATTTACTAAGATGTTATGGCAATAATTCCTACCTTAGCAAACTGTTATTCGTATTCCATATTATAATCGCACTCTTCTTATTAGACCGTATTAAAACATATGTCCGTATACTTTCATCCAGACAAGTGACAAGACTGTCAGTGTTTCTCCTCAAGTGTTCCTGTCATATCAATGGGGAAAACAACCTCAAATCAAAGCTCTCTACCAACGACTCACAGGTCTAGGATATACGGTATGGATGGACATTTACCAGATGGGTGGTGGAGATTCACTCTACGACAAGATAGATCGGGGTGTGAGGGGATGCAATGTGGTCGTGTCCTGTGTTACACCTAAATATGCTCTCTCAGCTAACTGTCGGAGAGAAATCAGCCTGACAGATGCACTGAAGAAACCACTGGTACCGCTGATGTTAGAAGAAGTGAAATGGCCTCCTAGTGGACCTATGAGCATGGTATTTACGGAACTTCTGTATATAAACATGTACAAAGATGAAACGATCCAGACAACGTGGAAGGGGGACAAGTTTGATGAACTGATTGGTAAACTGAAGCTACATGTTCCAGAAGTACACCCAACGAAAGGTGAGGGTCCAAAGTCTTCAGGAGTAGAAAAGAAAGGCATAAAACCTACACCAATGGCAGGAAGACCTAAGCCTCAGTCTCAGTCCAATCCATCTAGTTCTGCCGTCAACTCCGGCAATAGTTCGGCTGCTAAAACAGATCAGCAAACACGGTCTCAAATCCCAGTGCGAAACCAAGGACAAGCTGTAAAAGAACCCTCAGTCAAGAGTATGACCAAGCAAGACAAACAAAGCCCTTCAGCAAACAGCCGTACTTTGTCCAACCAATCAAACAGCAAAAGCGTTTCACCCTCGCCCAAACCAAGTTCCCCGAAAAAGCATAATTCAAACACAACTCCAAAGTCCGACGAGGCGCCAAAATCACCAGAGAAAAATGACGCCAAAGGCAAAGAGGACAAGAAATCGTCCACATGCACAGTATTGTAAACTATTTTTAATATCCGTTTAATGTCCATTTGTGCCTTCGTACTTGAAATGACCGGTACTACTGTGTATGTTTTAGGGTTTAATAACCATTGGCGAATTAGACATTAGACATAAATTGAAAAGAAAGGATACATACGAAACATGTTAAATATGTTTAGGCGACAACTAACATGTATCGCATGCACTGTCTCATATTTTATTTAAATAATAACTTGTTCTAAGGCGATTGGAGCAAACAAAGTATAAACTATTTGTTCACGATGAGTAGAGGTAAATATATGTAGTGTTAGTCTATAGTGTAAGTATGACCTGTCTAGCTGCATTGTTATTTGTTTCTTCCCATTGTATCTGAACAACTCGGTTTAACATTTCATTTTATATTAAAATTGCACATATGGTTACTGAATGTTACAGCAACACTTTGTCTTTATACACAATGTGTATCATTTCAATGTTTGAGATCCCTTTACTAGCCATGTAGGAATACTTTTGTGTATTATATTTTATTTCATTTTTGAAACTATGAATCTGTGATTTACATATATCCTACAATATATACATTTTTCTTATCCATGTATACATACTGCAGGTAATGGTAGTTTGTAGGATGTGCGCTTACTTGCTTTAGGTGTTTGTGTCTTACCAATTTGGACACGACATCAAAGAGTGATTGCGAAAAAGTCATATTTACGTCTTTATTTCAAGCATGTGTGACCTTTTAGCACTTACACCATTAATGTGTGTGTGACATGTTAAACTGTAAACGTATGCTTGAATAGTATTGTTTTGATTGAAACACTCAAACGATGCTTATAACGTGATAGCATTTGACTGTGAAAGCTCAGTTTTATCAGCAAACCTTTATGGTTTATATGTGTATCAACTTACTTTGGTTTATATATGTAATGTGATTAGGAATACCAAATAAAGTATCTTATTTCTTAACGTGTCATGTGTTCATTGAATACAAAACTATTTCATTTATGATCATTTAACACAGTTTATCCTCCTCGTATCTGAATTACAATCCAATAAGGACTATAGTAATTGATCGCCAGTGTGCTGTTAATTGACCTGTACATGGCACGGTTCGTTACAGCTATATGTACGTCCGTAAATAGTAAATATCGCTCTTGGATGAAAGTTAAACTTCACACTGAATGTTCTTCTACCTTTGTAATGATAAATGAGGTGTATACTAATTAAGCTTACAATGTCCGCTATGGCGTATTACAGTTAGATATGTAGCTGGATTAGGATCATCGGTATTCAGAACGGTGGTGACATATGAGAAACGTTACTGTGTGTTCGACTACATGCCTACACCTTCAACGTTTGAATTCATGACAAAAAGAAGATGATTGATAAGTAGTTTCATATTGTTTATTTATTCTTGTAAAGTATTACAACATGGGTATTGCTCGTATAGTTGATAATGTTATCAACACACAGGAAAGAAACTGAAACTGTATAAAGCCAGGAAAACGAAAGTAATGAACGTAGACAGCTACACCACTTTATGCGCTGACAAGCTGTTTAACAAAACAATGTCAATGACCAACTTGCATTATTATGTTGTTTAGGTAAAAACTTTTATAACATTATTAATTTCTTTTGTTGGTAGATCCTCGATAGTACTGACCTTAATCTATAAAACATGTTTATAAATGACCTCTTCCTCTTTACTTTGTTCTAAGTTAACGTAAGCAGAAAACACGAGTAAAAACTCGTAATTTAGATAACACGGTTTACAAATGTACGTGACCTTATAATATTTGATTTAAAACGTCATAGTAACTACCATTGCACGTTCTTATATTCTGATATAAAACGTCATAGTAACTACAATTGCACGGTCTTATATTCTGATTTAAAACGTCATAGTAAATACAATTGCACGGTCTTATATTCTGATTTA
>ENA-OREC01002317-OREC01002317.1-marine-metagenome-genome-assembly--contig:-NODE-2317-length-10418-cov-11.866841_pt1 | contig 10418 bp, 7 predicted proteins | sample MGYA00248626_ERZ508543 | MGnify/ENA primary metagenome ERZ508543 (study PRJEB26211, sample SAMN05518279) | marine metagenome | isolation source: Puget Sound, Washington, USA | host: Bankia setacea...
AAAGCAACTGGAATTATCTTGTGGCCTTTAATTAGGGTTTTACTGTCTCTAACGAAAGCAACTGGAATTATCTTGTGGCCTTTAATTAGGGTTTTACTGTCTCTAACGAAAGCAACTGGAATTATCTTGTGGCCTTTAATTAGGGTTTTACTGTCTCTAACAAAAGCAACTGGAATTATCTTGTGGCCTTTAATTAGTGTTTTGTCTCTAACATGTTCAACAACAATACAACAAGTTAAACACCTCCAAGCAAACAATCTCGTCACACAATACAAAACAATATGTAAAACATTATGCCCCCTTTAGCTTTTTTTTGTCACAGATGTTGTGTACGACTGGATAAGTCAGTTCAAAATAAGTTGCACAAATGTATGGAAAAAAAATTCATTTTGGGAAATTGTTACTTAAACAATCAGAAATGGTTTTGACACATTTGACCCCAGTAACCTTGACCTTTGACCCAGTGACCCCAAAATAAATAGAGTCATCTGCTACCCAGGATGGATGTGTGGACCAAGTTTGAAGAAGGTTGGTCAAGGTGTTGTCGAGTTATTGATCGGAAACGGTTTTACAAATTTGACCCGCTGACCTTGACCTTTGGCCCAGTGACCCCAAAATAAATAGAGTCATCTGCTACCCAGGATGGATGTGTGGAAGAAGGTAGGTCAAGGCGTTCTCGAGTTATTGATAGGAAACAAAGAGGTTACCGACAGACAGACAAATCAACCGACATGTGCAAAGCAATATGCCCTCTCTTCTTCGAAGGGGGGGCATAATAAAATACAATACAATACAATCATTGGTGTGCTGACAACTTGCTTTTGATAAACTCAAGGATGTCCAGTGTCTTTTGAATGTAACACATAAAACATGTCTGGATTTTTATATTTATAAGACATACACAACCAGTTGTTTGGTTTATCTAAATGTGAAAATGATCTTTGACTTATTTAGCAAAAGAGCTTAAAGACGATCGCAGCAGTTTCACCGGTTTTTTTTCAAGCTGTTTCATGTGTGATATCATAAAATCTAGAAATACGCTAATTCCCATTTTTTTCACATCATTTGTTTGGAAACCTCACATTTCATAAAACAATAAGAAAAAAGAGCCTAATATATAGTTATCAAGAAAAAATACTATACAAAATACGAATTTACATATAAAAAAAGTACAAACTGGCAGTCATTTTTTAATTCACATTTTAAGCATTGAGAATTTGTTTTAAAAAATCAGAATTAATCTTTAAGCACTACTTTACTACAATCAGACCTAAAAAAACAGGTCACCAGGCTTATTCTTTGATAAAGTGAAAATTACTTTGCTGGGCGGAAATTACACTCTTTTTTCACCCTGACCATGTTAAATTTAAACAATGGATTTGTCTGAATTTAGTTTTTGAACAATCCATTGTAAATTTAAAGGATATCAAGATCAAAATATGAATCGGAGCAGCCACCAGTATAGAGCCTGGTCAGACAGCACAAATGTGCAGGCTGGCCTAACTCCAAACTGGTACCAAAGCCCTCTACTATTCAGAGTAAGCACAACATTTATCTTCACATAAGTGTATGGATTGTATTTCTGTGTGTTCCCACATGTTTCAAATAAAAAGGTTAAATTCAGCATGTTCAGTATTATATTTGCATAGAAAAAGTACACAATTGTTTTGATGTATGCAAACTTGTTTTTCATTAAAAAAATCAAAACCACAATAATTGACTCAAGGAAAACAATAAAATACTGACATAGTGCTGCAAATTGCTATATAGACTTTAACCCTTAACACGCTATTATAGGGAAATCTGGATGAAAAGTCGAATGTATGCAGCCAACAGTGTAGAGCCTGGTCAGACTACACAGATGTTAATGCTGGCCTGGCTTTATGCTAGTGACAAAGCTCTTCACGATTTGCCGCTAATGTGCTAATAGGTAATGCCAACACATGTTATTGCTAACATAGTGTAGACTGAACGGATCTGGCTGCTTTACTTGCAATAGTCATTTTTATGATCTCAACACAAATACTGATATACACTATCTATAATACGCTTTGCGACAGTAACATTGGTGTGCACTGTTATATCTGAAAGGCTCTACACTCCTTAACCGGTGCGGGTGTAACAAATACTTTTAGCATGAGAATCGAAACTGCCCGATCGCCTATAAGTAAAATTGTATGCATAGATAACTGACATCAAATTATTAAAATAAGACAAAAACACACAGACACCTGATTCTTCAGTTTTCATCAAAAGCAAATTAACTTGCAACCAAATTACAATACTGAATAATAAAAAGTTTGTAAGTTCAAAGGTCAAACTACAGCATCATGCACGAGTGCTCAGGCTATATCATACTTACTGGGTCGTCACCTAAGCAACAAATATCATGATGACATATTAAATACAAAAATACACTTTGATACATTCTTCACTGTATTTGTTAAAAAAGGGTAATGGTTCTTTTTGTTAAAGTCTATTATGATTGTTTCCTTTTAAAGATAGCCATCTCTGCGGAGGTATTCAAGAACCTTGTAAATCTACATCTTTTGATTCTATTTTCACAAAGTTTCTTCTGATTGTCATTTTGTAGTGACAGATTAGCTTTGTCTTTATTTTATTGCAAATATTGTACTAATGAAATTCTTTCAACACTGGATTCAAATCCAAAACTATAGACTTGAAATGCGCATACTGGTAATTAGTTACGAGTTCAAATAAGTTATGGCAAAGTTACTTACGAATTTCGGTGAGTTTGAATAGTATGGGCCCTAAAATTTCATCCAATAGAGCTTTCTGTTCCATGAAGTCCTGAGTTGTTGCCCCTGGATTACTCTCCACCCATTCTGCCTTTTCTTTACAACTGTTACTAGCTATTGTCTGGAGAGCAAAAAAACACAACATACTTTAATGAAACGGGCTTCACAACAAACCAGAGATTTAGTGTTGATGCCAATGATATCTTATAAAAGGATAAACAAAATGTGTGTTCTATGATATACATGAAATACACATACCACACAACATGACGATCAGGAAGAAATGTTACTGGCCGTGAATCTATGCATTTTGTCATACAAAGTTGCTTCCCCTTTAAATAATGTTTTATGTTGGTAAAAGTCTTTCTTTATTGAACATAACTTGGCTGTGATAAATTGAGAGGTATGGTTGCTAGAACTTCAGTCACTTATGAGGTGAAAACTTGAAAATGGGAGAATCCAAGGACAATAAGCTTGCACGGAACAGTCCAATTTTCTTTTATTAAAGCTTATTGTGGTATACAATATAAACCAAGTGGCCAATGGATGAGTGATGGACAGCCAACAGTGTTTTAAGCTCACCATAAGCACTTTGTACTCAGGTGAAGTAAAAAAACAACGAAACACAGAAAACAAAACAAATTATTAGTTTAATTACTTGTACCATATTTACCTTGTCTTCCTTAGAGAATCTTCCCATATTTTTCTCTGGATCCTGGAGGATATCTAATGTCTGTTTCACAGTGTCAAGCAAAGCAACTCTTGCCTCTGGTAAAAACAACAACATCCTACATAAGTACCTTTCAATCATCCTTCCTTAATTAAACACCTTTTTTTAAATATTTGAAAGCAGATAAATTGTTTCGATTAACTTATTGTACATAAAACTTTAAAACGAATAGTTCACCCTTAATTAACAGTTCACAAGTCAAACATGATTGCGATTCATCGTGTAGCCAGTTTTCTATAAGGATTTTGTTGGTATATCAATGACAAAGTTCACGAAATACTGCTTATAAATTTGAAAGGATATAATAATTTGTTCTTTGTCTATCATAAAATTGCTGTTTATTATTCTAGACAGACTCATTGTTAAACTGTTTGACCAGCCTTTATCAAATATCCTTTGACCTAATGAGTACAAGATGTCTTTGATTATGGAATCATTACCTGCCCAGTCTAAGTAATCAACACATTCTGTATGGTTGTAACGTGCTGCAGTTTCCTTCGCACGTTCACCATGAGCGTTACGCAGTTGAAGGTTGGAATTAAATTCTACAAGTGCTTTTAATACACCAATTCTTCCCCAGGCTGCTGCGTGATGTAAAGCACAGAAACCTGAAGATAAAGAGAGTGCTAATTATTTCTTAAATATATTAGTTCAGTGTCACATCCGAAGGACAAGATCTGAGAAATAAATCACATGTAAGAAATAGCAGCAACAGTATGTAAGTTAGTAGTCCCAACTGTTGATTGGCTAGAGATTTGAACAAATAAAATGAGTTCTTAAAATCGTAGAAGTCATTAAGTTGCTAATAATTTCTGCCAACCTTTTGGTGTGACAGCATTGACCTCAGCCCCTCTCTGTAGAAGTTCTTTAATCATATCTACCCTGCCCAAACTAGAACAGATATCTAACGGCGCCTTTCCATCACCGTCTCTTTGATTTATTAACTCTGCTATTGTTTCTTTGAAAGGGTCGGTTTCATCCTCAAAGGATTTTCGCAAACGTGGAATGTCATCTTTCAAAATGCAGTGAGTAACGATGGTGGTGTTTGGTAAGAGTATTTCAACTTCTTCTTGTGGTTCTTCGGTATTCGGCGTCTCCGTTAGCGTCATTTTAGTAAGTTAATTCAAACTCAGCACAAAAATGCGATCAGTTTTCAACGGGATTCCCGTTACTCCAAAACATTTAACGTCATTCGACCGGAAGTTAAATATTTTGTCTCATTACTTTTCATTGGCTAAAAATATTGGGATTCCCTTTCATAAACCAATCACAAAAAATGTCTAAAACGCTGTCAAATGAAGCTAATGCAACACACATGAATGGGAGGTATTTTAGAACTAAGGCCGATACTGCATGCATCCTCCGAAATCAAACCCAGTTTACAATAAATAACTATATATTTATGTCGAATATATCACTTATTAGTGGTGCTACGAATTCCCCGTTTGTTAGCCATGCAATTACTTTAAATATTGTTATAAGTATTATAATGCCTGCGTTTGAAATACATCTTATTAAATTAAACACTAATTCTTTTCATTACGATTCTAGTTACTTGTGTTGAGTTGTATTGGCGCGTTTACATGTTATAAACCAGTTTTAAGTGAACATATACCATCATTGGTAGATGTATGTGCTCATTTCATACTCACAGGGAACATGTCACATCTTATTTCAACGCGCCATACATGTATTATCACAGTAACTGTTATACATTTAATTAAAAAACACCTTCACAATGTGATTTACGCTGCGATCCAAATCCAGCAGGTTAGTGATTCACGAACATCACTTATGGGAGGAAAGTAATGTTTGCAGTATCAAAATGCGTCTGGCTGTGATAGCGGGAGTGGAAACCCTTGACCAAAAACGTTTACTAAGATAACAGTGTGACACTTTACTTAAAAAATGACCGCCTCCTCAATAGCCTAGTGGTAGAGTGGTGGCTTCGGGTGAGGGAGGTCCCGGGTTCAATCCCCAGTCAAGGACCGCGTCATACCAAAGACGTTATAAAAATGGTACCAGTAAAAGGGGAAATACTGGCTCTTTCTGAAGAATTAAGATAGGATTAAAATGTAATGGATAAAATCTAGGATAGAAATCCTTCAAAGACGGAGGTCATTGTCCATTGTGGCGGGGATGAACAAAAAAGTACTTAATATACACGTCCAGTGGTTGAGATGGTTTACATGAAAACATCTGGACTATGTTGTCAATGTTAAAAAAAAGGTAACGACGAATTTAAATGAAACCCGTTAAACAACTTGCGACTATAATCCAACGTGTCGAGTCCCTACATCAACGTTACTTATATGACGTTATTTGATATTTTTTATCGTGATTGTGAAGGTACAATAGTTGTTGTTCGTGTGCTTTAGTTTTGATTCCATCTGATATCAATTCGTTCAAATAATAAGTTGGTTTACACTTAAGTAAGCTAGGGAGCTAATAGAGCAATTATGTATCTGAACATATTGGTTTAGTTCAGTTTTGATTTTTGATAAATTGTGTCATTATATAAATGTATTATACGCTTTTGTTAAAGTTTAAATTGAGTTTGCTACCCTTTGTATCTTAATAGTAGAGGGAAATCCGTTACAAACGTGTATCTATGAGTGTGTGCGAATGTTATACTTGTTAGTATTATTTTGTTGTTGCAGAAGGCCACACTGCAATAAAGATGTGTGTACTTTGAATATATACATGTTTGTATTACCTTCTAGTTGTCATTACTAGTATCATGATGATGATGATTGATAATGATGGAAACGATGATGTCGATGTTTTATACAATCTGTGAAAGTTTAAAATCCGGCAAAGATGGACATTAACGGTCGTAAACTTTTCTATGTAAATCAATATGTCAAAGTAATCATTATTCTGTGTATATATACATCTTAGTTTTGTATTTATTCATTGCTCGTTTATACTCGCGGTTTAAGATTTAATTCTAATCGAACGGTGGATAATTTGATAAAAATAAAGTTCGCGCCGACAAAGAACAGGCGGGCCGTCGTAAGACGTGAATTAAACAACTCGCCTGTCATATTTTTCTTTCTCAGTTCAGTCCATAATTAGAGTTTTTACTTTTCTAATGGACATTTTGGTGATTTTGACACAATAAAGATGCTCAAGGGAGCAGTTGGTAAGATTATATCCACTTCTGGTTATTGAATTAAATCTTTCTTTCATGCATTTACTCATATATTGATGAATCCTGTCTGGTCCGCCAGTTCTCTGAGACATAAGGGCCTAAACTAGGACGAACATGATATGACTAAACTGAACCCATTCCCGATTAATCATATGTGCTGTGCAACTGTAATGATAAGTACACAACACCAGTGTCACTTATTCAACATATCTAATATGTCCAATGGCTTACAAAGAGAGCAAAATACTTTGACTTAGAAATAGTATTTGATAATTATGTTCTTCGTCTTTTGTGGAACAGCCAATATTTTTACTGGTCCAACACATATTCATGCCACATATTCTCCCATTCATGGCCTTAGAACCAGCATCATTTGTATGAAACACTGGATTTACATGAACTGTCTTTCTACTCCAGATTTAACCCAGACAGGGGTGGAGCGCCCATCCTCTCCTGCTCGACTACCCTATACGTCTGAAAAACACCCCAAACATACACTAGAAGCCATAAATGTGCTACGTAAACACAGAGAACTTTGCGATGTTGTGTTAATAGTTGGACAGAGGAAGATCTTTGCCCACAGAGTCATACTATCAGCATGCAGTCCTTACTTCCATGCCATGTTCACTGGAGAACTGGCAGAAAGTAGACAAACGGAAGTCACAATTCGGGATATCGATGAAAATGCTATGGAACTTTTGATAGACTTTTGTTACATGTCAACCATTGTAGTAGAAGAGAGTAATGTACAGACTTTACTGCCAGCAGCGTGTTTGTTACAATTAGCCGAGATACAAGACGTGTGTTGTGAATTTTTGAAGAGACAGCTTGATCCATCAAATTGTTTAGGAATTCGAGCTTTTGCAGATACACATGCCTGTAGAGATCTACTGAGAATTGCTGATAAGTTTACACAACATAATTTTCAAGATGTAAGTACACATGAATCAGATCAGGAGAAGTCTAGTTATTTCAATGTAACTGCTTAGTTTAGTCTGAGAAAGTAAATTGATTTTTGAAAAAAAGACATGTGACTTGAAACTTTTGGTTTGTATCACATTGGAAAACGCTGAGATTACATTAACACTTTTAATTCTATTCACATACACCTTGTCTACAGTTTATCATACACGTTTAAAGATAGTTTATATATGTTCATTTTAGTTGTAGACAAGTCTCTAATTCCTGTTGAGATGCAATAAAAAATATATTTATAAAACTATTCTATTCAATTCTCACTTTTCACAAAATCCGTATTTTCCTTTAAACGCTATTTGAAGATTTGCAATGAACTTTTGTTTCATAATATAAAGATGAGAGACTATTCATTTTTCATTTCTAGGTGATGGAAAGTGAAGAGTTTATGTTACTTCCCATCAACCAACTTGTAGATATAATCTCAAGTGATGAGCTGAATGTAAGGACAGAAGAACAGGTGTTCAGTGCAGTTATGGGCTGGGTCAAGTATAACATACAAGAGAGACGTGTACACCTACCTTCAGTATGTACTGGTTTACTGTAAAGCAGATTGAACATTTCGCGTAATGTACCTTCAAGGCTTGATACCAATTTACTTAAGACTGTTAAACATATTTATGCAAAATGTAACGATTATATTAGATATGTACTTGTTTGGGATCTAATTAACTCGTTAACAGCAGATTTTGCACATAAGAAAATAACACTGTAATACCACAAAGGTTTTGTGAATAATAATATGTGAAATAAAGAAAGAAAGAAATCTAGGTGTACTGTTTGTACCTAGGTAAGGTAAACCACTCAACCATTGGCCAGTTACCATACCTAGGTGGCATATCAGTTGCAAGACACTTTAATGAAATGGCACTCAGACTTTTCAAAATTCTTTTAGTGAGCAATTACTGATTTTTATTTTGTCATCTCTTTTTACTTATTTGCAGGTTTTACAGCATGTTCGTTTACCATTGATGAGTCCAAAGTTCCTTGTTGGCACAGTTGGATCAGACTTATTGATAAAGAGTGATGATGCTTGTCGTGATCTCGTTGACGAAGCCAAGAATTATCTTTTATTACCCCAAGAACGACCCCTAATGCAAGGCCCCAGGACCCGAGCTCGTAAACCAATCAGATGTGGTGAAGTGTTGTTTGCAGGTTTGTGATTGGCTATTTCACTTCTATTAAAGAACAAAAACATCAATAAAAAACACGTAGGACAATACAATTTAAAGTAGTCCCCTGAAAATCTAAAACTGTCTTATGCTTTTAACAACCCTCAATGTACTGCTTGTTAAAACAAAATCGTTTGTAAAATGAAAATCCTTGTTGGGTTCTTGGTCTCGAAATTAACTTTGGTTGGTTGCTTGTGCAAGGGGAAAGCAATTACTGTGATAGTATACACCAATGTGATTTTTATTCTCAGTTGGAGGATGGTGCAGTGGTGATGCCATATCAAGTGTAGAACGTTACGACCCACAGACGGGTGAATGGCGTATGGTAGCACCGATGTGTAAGCGACGCTGTGGCGTAGGCGTAGCTGTTCTCAATGATCTCTTGTATGCAGTAGGTGGACATGATGGCCAGTCGTACCTGAACAGTATTGAACGGTACATCCATTATTAAAGCAGTCCATCTATAAATAACTGTTTGGAAAAAATGCCAGTACACTGAAAATTTGACTGTAAAGTGAAGTGTAAAAAAACCCGGTCAATTATTTGAAGTGCGAAGTTCTTCATGTCTTTTATAAGTCATTACTGTATAAATACGTAGACAAACTTTGTGTAATTACTGTTTCCCTGATCAAAGTATCTGGTTTTTCAGCTCAAATTCACCTTGTTGATTGTATGACCTAGATTCTGACCCTTGATTTCAGATTTGATCCCCAAACTAACCAATGGAGCAGTGACGTTGCACCCACCAGTTCATGTAGGACCAGTGTAGGTGTGGCGGTGTTAGACAACTATATGTATGCAGTCGGAGGACAAGATGGCGTCTCTTGTCTAAACTTTGTAGAAAAGTGAGTGGTTATGATACATGTTGATGAATTTTTACTGCTGCTGGAAGAGTCCATGTTGTTTTGTGCTACATGAAAACGTGTTGGTTTCTTGTTGCTGAAATATTGTATAAATTGGTCCATATTAGATAACGTCCGTAGTTTTCAGTGCAATATAAATACATGTATAATGTTAATCTTTGATATAACTCCAGTCTGGAATAAATTTTTTTATAGAAAACCCTGCACTTCTTTGAGTTCATGTGCACTTAGCTTTTAACCTTGTTTTGGAAATGTTGTGAAGCTTGCCAAAGGCTTGCTTCATAACAAACCCTAACTTGTTTTTTTACAGTCTGTATTAATTAGCAACTCAGGTATGATTTCTTTAAGTAAGTATATACATCTTTGAATCTCGTTCATCAAACACCTCACTACTGGGTCCATGGTTAAACCAACATCTGTTATCTCTGTTTGTAGGTATGATCCTCAGTTAAACAAGTGGTCTAAGGTGGCGTCCATGAGTACACGACGTCTAGGAGTGGGCGTGGCAGTGTTAGGTGGTTATTTATACGCAGTGGGCGGAAGTGATGGAACCTCGCCTCTAAATACAGGTATAACATTCATATGAACTATAAATCAATGACTTACTAATTCACAAAGTAGTGTTTATTCTATTATGTGAACACAGGATCATTTGTGTGTGTTTTTGGTTTGATTTCTATGTTTTGTTTTAAAGTAATACTATGCGCATCTGAACACATTTGTTCACTCGTACGATATTGCTTCAGAAGCTTTAAACAACTTTAA
>ENA-OREC01002318-OREC01002318.1-marine-metagenome-genome-assembly--contig:-NODE-2318-length-10418-cov-11.429165_pt1 | contig 10418 bp, 3 predicted proteins | sample MGYA00248626_ERZ508543 | MGnify/ENA primary metagenome ERZ508543 (study PRJEB26211, sample SAMN05518279) | marine metagenome | isolation source: Puget Sound, Washington, USA | host: Bankia setacea...
CGCCCTCATTGCAACATTTAACTGTCACCATGAGACCAGCCCGACTCATACGCCCACACTGTAACATTTAACTGTCACCATGAGACCCGCCCGACTCATACGCCCACACTGTAACATTTAACTGTCAACATGAGACCCGCCCGACTCATACGCCCACACTGTAAACATTTAACTGTCACCATTAGACCCGTCCGACTCATACGCCCACACTGTAAACATTTAACTGTCACCATTAGACCCGTCCGACTCATACGCCCTCAGTGTAACATTTAACTGTCACCATGATACCCGTCCGACTCATACGCCCTCAGTGTAACATTTAACGGTCACCATGAGACCCGCCCGACTCATACGCCCACACTGTAACATTTAACTGTCACCATGAGACCCGCCCGACTCATGTGACCACACTGTTAACACTTACAATTGAGTACCATTGTCTTTTATATAGGTGCCGTGTAATAATAACCAATATTTAATATCACGTGAGGCAAATATGTTTCTTACAAACCAGATATTTGATAAAGTTATGCAACGCAATTGGTTGTGTAATAATTCAGTAAAACGTGCTCTTAAAACAATGTGTGTGTGTCTTAAAGTTCTGTTTGAAATGTCAACTCCAATAACCAAATGTATTGGTGAATTGAAAAATTAATACACATCATAAGGGGTTGACGTCAGAATTCGTTAGCATTTACTTTGAAATCACGTTGCTTGAAACAGCAAACGTCACCAATCTGGCTGAGAACATTATGTTGTGTCAGAAAAGTCATTAACACTTGAATGAAATTTGAAGTTTAAGTGACGGCAAACAGATAATGAAGCCCCGCCATCACTAATGTATAGAGTGAGCATGTTTTTATTTGCTGCGTTTTCCAATTGAAATTAAAAAAGCAGAGAACACGTACCTATTTGCGGCAAGAGGGTTACGTAATCACTGATAATCCGATTACTGTTCAACGGGTGGGTTTCAGAACACACCTACTGTGGTGCTTGATAAATAGTAAGGTGTAGTGTCCATTCGACGTTGAAATCAACATGTTTTAAATATGTGCATAGTAATATCTGGAACATTCTTCTGATTTAGAGACATACTCATTTTTTATGACAAAGAAGCAAAGATTATCCGTAACACTCGTATTAAGTTGTATCCACATTCATGTACATGCATATACCTACAAAGGTACGCACGCACAACACATGCAAAGTAGTGAAAAGAATATCGAAACAAAAAACTCAAAAGCAACACCAAAACAGCTCTTCGCATATAATCACATATTATTGATCACTATTGTCTTGCAAACGTTGTATAAATCTGATAGAAAGTGCATGCTCAATTTAACGACACGGTGCCTTTGTTTTCATATTCGTACAGGTAAAGCCTACTAAGTATCATCGAACTATTACACTGTGTTATTCGTGCATACTCTAAAACTGGTGTTCGCATTGAATTGTCGAAATTGAATCGTACTGTAAAACTCTATTTGTAATTTTCGAAAACCTGTTTCTACGATGCACAGTTAACAGTAATGCTATAAAACAACAGCGTAACTATCAAATCAGAAATACAGAAACAAACAAACAGAAACACGTCATTATAATCATTGTAATTGTGTGTGAGGTCGGGTTGCGTAAATGACAAACATCGTGAAGGTTCCACTAAAAGCATTTTCGTTTTTTTAATTAAATAAATAAATGAACCACGAAGAGACATCATCTAATTGTGTACCAGTTTGTAGAACCATACAATACAATCAGCTCTAAGAGGCAGTGTAATTATTTGTTGGGTTCATGAAACTTTGCACACGCCTACACACATCAAACATTCACCCTCCAAACGTGAAACAATACTCGAACATGATTTGCATACATGATATACGAATATTGAGCTTTGTTGTTTACATCTGTATTACATGCATAGTCCAACATTACTGTTATCCTTCCTCACCTGAACATGTTTCCAACCAACACCAACTTTATATACGTCTTGGTTTCAAGAAAAATAATCAATTAAGTTTTGGTAATACCCGTTGATAAGTAAAACTGTGTATGCATGTTGGTCCTTTTGTTGTGTCAGTATGTTTGTCTCGTTAACTATTAAGCTTGTAAACTCCCTTGAAATTGTGTAGAGATACATGTGTAGTTATAAACGTCATTTGTTAGAACACGTCACATGACAAGTTTACATTCTGCGTTGACTATCAAATTATGTAAAAACGATCACAACACATCGACTAGTTACACAATTTGCGTTTTATTAAAACTGAACATTTTTTTTGCGTTATGAAAGAGAAAACAAACGTATATTGCAAAGAAACATAACTGTAACAGCATGAACAATAACACGACACCCGGTAAAGAACTATCGCCCTTCATTACATAATATAAGTCAGCTTACTCTAAAACTACATACTTGTACAATTTAACGAAGACAACATACATTGGTTCGATAAGACGTAGGCATTACTGTAGGTATATCCAATGCCATTGTTGTAAACATAACATAATCGTTAAGCAGCTGTGTATCGTGTGCTCCAATATATTGCGAGGTGTTATTGCGTTTAAATTCTCCATTCTATACAACAGTGACCTGAATGGCTAAATTACCCCCCCCCCCTCCTCCCCTACGCAAACATCGTAAATACGGACTAATTTAATATTAGGTAATAAAGACTGTAATTCCGTATCGGGTGTCACAAAACAATCAGTCAGCAACAAACAAAAACAATTATATGGTAGAACGTACTGGACATTTTCCGTAGTTAATTGTATGACCTTTGTTTGTAAACTCTAACACTGAATCTATATAGTCCATGGACAATCTTTCTGCCCAGCTCACTTCACATGGGCTCTCCGAAAACCCACAGTGACCTCCCTTGTTTGTAGCTACCATGAGAAAATGTGGATAATACTTGCACAGTTCGTATGGAATCGTAATCTTGGAATAAAACGGATCGTCTAAACTGTTAACGAATAAAAGTGGAACGGCAATCTCATCGACGTCTCTAAGGGGATGATTCTTATCCCAAAATTCCTCCACGCTGTTAAAGTTGTATAATTTTGAGTACACCTGTTCATCGAATACTTTGAACGACCAGGTTTTGAGCATTTGAGAGAATTTAATATGCTTAGCGAGAGAGTTTGAATGACAAGTTAATGCGAGTTTAAGTTTTAACAAATATAATACATCATACAATCCCTGCACCCCTTTAGAGAAGCGCTCTGAATAATCAAAACACGCAGATATACACGCACCAGCACAGATGTTAGCGGAAGAACCGAATTCCCCGAGATAGGAGAGCAGCAGTGAACATCCGGTCCCGTACCCTAACATCGTGATTAGAGATTTAGGGTAGCGGCCGTGGATATATTTGACAACTTGTCTGAGATCAGTTGGATCGCCATTACTGAGTATTTTTGGAGTGGTTAGTACAGAGTTACCAAAACCTCTCTGGTTGAACACTACGGGTCTGTATCCTTTATGCGCCGCAAGATGACACAACTTTGACACACTAACAGCATTACCAGTTAATCCAGGAATTATTAACAATATCGTGCATCGTTTTCTCTTGTGGACTGACAAATTTAACACCCAGTCTAACGCCACAACACCCTTGTCCTTCATTTGTAAATATTCCCTATCGAATTCCGTTGCAGCGATTGGATAAAGATAAGGAAGAACAGTTTGCACATGCGCGTTACGTAACCACCATGGTGGTTCGAATTTCCTGTTCATGAGTCTACATCGCTTTAACAAATGTGACGCCAAAGCGGATTCTCTGAAATGTAACTTTGGAATATTTGATATACGAGGTTGTAACCATGACTTCAGATATATAAACACACTGACAGCAACAGTTCCAAACACTGCCATGAAGATCGGAATTGACATTATGGTCGAATACACTAAGAATATCATTATGCTGATGAAGGAACGAGAAATATATAGCAAAAAATCACTGATTCCTTTAAAACAACTTCAATACAATATATCGCAAAACTCCCCGAATCGCGCACGGGTTAGAAAACCATACGTCCTTTCGGTCGTCTGCTCAGAATGAGTTCAGGCAAATGTTTTTGTTTCGTTTTATTCCAGTGGTATGCTTGCTTTGTTCCGTTTCGTTTCCTCTTTTTTCTTTGTTCGTGTTCTATAATATCATGTTTACTTTGTTTACTCGAGCTAAGACAGTCTGTGATTGATGTTTGACATACTGGTTTAACACTTCCGGTGGCGTTCAAGGACGCGTTGTTATTATCGTCTGCCGACTATAACTCGCGCCAAGCGTCTATCAAACTGTCGCTTTGACTAACCATGTACTAAGATCCACCACAAGCTCACGGAGATATTTACATCAGTTCGCCATCAACAAAACATTAGCACGTTGACAGGGTTCCTTGTTTAAATGATTACCGCCGTGTAATACTCTCCAAGCGGCTATGTACAAACATGATATCCACAAGTTGAACAGTGAATTGTTTGTCTACACAATGATGGAATAATGCACCTTCTCAATATAACTTCGGTTATTTTTGACGTTTTATCCACTTTTTCGCAAATCCAATGTCTACTATATGTAGATATATTAAACAATGGTATTTATCCGTGCTTCTGCAGCGTTTAGTGACGTCACTGTATCATCGACAATCTAAGGTAAAACGGGCAACAATCCAACCTGAAATATAGTTAAAACATAAACATGGATAATAACACAAAATCCAATGTATCAATCTGGTATACACGTTAGTTGTTGATTAACACACAGGTATTGAGACAACAAAGATCTAAAGAGTATACAGATACTACAGATACTACAAACAAGCAATCTTCAACACGCTCCCTTACCCTAAAATAAACCAGACAAACACACGCGAACACGCACAAACCCTGAATGTAAACTAAGTATCTCGTATGACCGTTAGTAACCCTAATTACGCATATGCAACTGTCTAGATGATTTATTCTCATTCTCACATGTTATTGTCAATCAGGACTAGTATTACACGTATATAATGTGTAATATATACTATGCTACTTAGCTAGTTAAAGCAAAACTTGTAACTAGTGACAACCAACCTCAGGTCATGACCCCGTAACCACACGCCGGGTCAACACCACCTTAATTGTCTATGTGTCAATGCTAGTTGAGCGTGTCAGAAGCAATGGCTTGTACAATAAGAGTATAATTACGCCGTACATACGTTACATATAGTTCGTTACTAATCGACATACCGGATGTGATCACATGAGTAACCTTGTGTTTTTTTTTCAAAATAATATAGCTGTTACAAATGTCTTGAAATTACAAACGTAGTTTTTTTTGGTAACTCGAGAAGCGATATGCTGGAAGTCCGTGAAAAGCGTGCCAGGCTGCTGATTCGTGCGCCATAAAAGATCGTGCGGTAATAAGAATCTTACATGAGTTGTCATTTTAATATTAACCAAACTTCTCTTCAAAATACATGTCAAGTATGCAAGCATGGACATGTTTTATTGTGTAATAGAGTTCGTACTTCGTTGGCACTGTAAATAAAAACCTACCCATAGCGCATGATTTAACCTCATTCGATCTGCAGCTCAATAATGTATACATGGCTCTGAAATATGATGTATATGAGTTGTGTTTTAAAACATGACGTTGTTTCATGAGGGAAATTATTTGATATAAAAGCAAATCTGTCACAGTGTGTTTATTGTTGGCTGCATATACAAGCTTATTTTCGTTCGATTGTATAATCACGTTCGAGACCGTGCGGGAACTGACCAGTAGTGAGATGTGATGGCTTAGTATTAAGCTCTTGGAAACAACGGCAGCCTTTGCAGTGGGGTTGAACTCACGCCTGACAGATATCCACCGAATACGAGACAGAAGGGATAACCATTGCAACACGACGCTCCATAGTGATAGTTGAAGGAACGATACAATACATATACGATCGAATACTATATATGTATGCACCTTTGTGTACAAGCACGTTATTGCTATGTATATATTTGTTACTTAGAAGTATTTTCCTCGATGTATTTTATCAACCTTCTGCAACAACTGATTGTCATGAAATGTTTTAATGCACGGGGCTACGAACTCTACGAACGCCTGTAATGTAATGTTCGTAGTAGATACATACTTCTTATGTTTAAATATTCTGCACTGTATGACTAACATACACATGTACGTATATATTATGTATGTATACTTATATAAGCAGAGGGATCGGCAGCTTTGTCAGATTATATATTTATATTATATATTCCCACAAAACACTCCTAAACATAGTGTAGTGATTACTTCCGCTAGCATCGTTTCACTATTGACAAAACTTAAGATCTGTTATATAAGAAGTAAATACATTATGTTAGTTTAATTTGCATCTGGCGTATCACTGAATAAGTTAAATAAGAGCTTAACATATGTAGAAGAAAGACACTCGTTTTCATGGATGTTAAATGATATCGTCTTGACTATTATGAACGGGATTCGTGAGGATAGTTTAGTTTAAACATATTTTTTTTCCATATATACATAAGACAAACATTTTAAGTTACAACATATAAAATCTCCGCCCTCCCCGGAAGAGTATTCGTGAGGATACTTGGAGCATGTTCTTACACATCTTATTACATCACAATTTTAAAGCGACCAATGTATTCTAACATAAACTTATATATACCAACAGCTATTGTATATGAATATTGACCTGAAACTACGGAATAAATCACATGGACCAATGCATTGCAAAATAGGTGATATATGTGTATATATTGGACACAGGTTCTATACTCTGTTGTAATAACACGACAGTCTAATCCACCTATTTCACAATTCAATAGTCCGTGTAATGAATTCACGAGTTTCTGGCCAATGTTCGTATACAGTACAGGTAGTCAATTAGAATCATTATTAAACAAGTGTGCAATACTGTCTTGTAATTCATAGTTTTATACTTCAAGAGGTATCGTTAATTCACAAGAACTATGCCATTGTTTTTACTTCCGATATAGCATAATAGTTAGACCAACTTCAATATTACATGTATGCTAAATAAAGCCACTAATATGCCAATGTTTAATGTGTTTAAACTACAGTTTTGATTACGATGATAATGATGATTATGATGATGATGCCGATGACCTCATTGAAATAGGTGAGACGACGGCGATGGGAACATTGAATGTATTGATGAAACAGTTATCACGACGTACATGTAAATAGTAAAAACAGTTAGAACGACAGAGACGATGGATAAAAAGACCGCCGACAACGACAAGTATGATGATAAATCTTGTGATGACTTCGTGCATATGGTTTAATGAAAACAATGGTACCAGTATTAAACCTTGTTTAGCACTCAACATGAACAGAGAAACACTTGCTATGTCTCAAATAGTAATAATACCATCTGTGACGGCCTCATGGAAGATTAACTTAATCGTCAAAGCAAACACAAACTAATGGGTAAGTCTTTATGTCAACATATATTGCACCATTTTACCTTAATTAATCAAACAACACTCACCTGAACGTTGTTATCCAATTCTTGTCGATTGTCTACTTTCACTTTATTCGGAATCGCTTCGCCTCTAATCTATCTTCAGCATCTTTAGATGAACGGTTTAACGTTATTGTCCATAGTAGTTCATGTTGCAGTTATGTATTCCGAAATGTCATCGCATATTAACAGTTAGCGCAAATTGTCTAACATTATACACTCGTTGCCTTCATTGTTAATCAGGTGGCCTCAACTCACCCCGTAGCACTGAACTATCAAACAACAAATTCAACACTGTCTTTCAGTTTAATTAACATGTTTATAGTTGTTCAATGTTTTGCAAATGTCACGTTTTTTCCATCTGAGATAGATATTTGTAAAACATGTTTCCTGCTCTGGTAAGTTGAATACTTCTAACAATTAAGCGTATATCCTATCAACACACATGCTCTCTCAATTATGTTTGCAACCTAATACTTCCACAGTCCGTCGATAGTAGATTTATGGCAATATCCAACCTGATCGGAGACGTTCATCATTTCCAATGACTCGTTGGCTTCCCAATGTTGTGTCCTTTCAGCCTTGTTGTACAGAGATATTCACCATTTAGTTTTCCAATACAGCCAACTGGCCCAGCTCTTATAATGACTTGGGTTAACTTGAAGTAGATTCGCAGTAGGCAGTACAATCCAGTAAATATCGGCCCAGCATCACACCGTCTCCCCTGCCTCCCACGGTACCGCAACAAACTGCCTTCCAAGTAATTATCGGAGGGGGAAAATGGGTACCAATGTCTTTACTTAAAACTGTCAGAATAACTGCAACAAAAATACTTAACACATCAGATTAGTTTTCTCATCTTTTGTTCCACTAAACTCCTCTATCGGTAGAAAACAATTCCGAACATAATTGACAAAAAATATGTCGGAAGAAATATTCATACACTTTGAGTCTCTCTTTATTTTTTTTACAAACCTACTCACTAAATGCTGAACTAGATACACTAACATGTAAGTATCGACACAACAGAGGCACACTTTTCACTCAATTATCTTTTCTTCAGGTTCCGTGCGCTTGCAGGGAATCGGAGGAGAATTTGTACACGCTTGAATATCAATTACAATTATCTCCGTGAGTACACTTAACAGGAGATTTGGAACAATCAAGAATCCCGCCGGCGATTCCGTAGTCTTTGTTTTTCTCGTCTTCCTGAAAAAATACGAGGAAGTGTTTATGTTATTTGACAGTTACAAGCAATTTATATCGACAGTTTCTGAATTAGGAGCACTTTCAATGTTATATGTGTTTAGTAATGGTGCAAATCTTCAAATACACACACCCAAATAGCACGTTCACAGCACTGTTCATTGAAGTTTACCAATCGAATAGACTACATTAAAATTTAATCATAGATTTGTTGTGAAGAAATGCTTGTAGGTTGATGGTTTATATTTTAACACATTTCTATACAACATTGTAACCACACTAATGAGGATCGCGATACTTATGCAATACATGTATTAGCTACATCCTTGGTAATCATCCCTGGACTATTGGTGAAGTTTAAGTCGACTAACCATACATTCAACAATTTACAATTTAACACGTCTTTTTCACTCCATAGAGATAGGTACCTCTACAAACAACGCACTTTAGTGTAAATATCGACAACGCAAAACAAGGTTGTAAGTTCAGTACACTCAGTGAATTCAATAGCTTAGTGTCTTTCAGAAAAATACCTCACTCAACCTTGGTGTTAATGTAAAGCTTGGTGCAAGGGACACGTTAATATAGAGGACACACTAATATATTTTATCAGACACGAAGATGACTCGACATTAAATCGTATCAAGGAATAGCACGCATACAGTGGTGCCGATTCACAATAACAGCTTGGGTACAAAACGAAAGATCTATTTCACACAACCTTGATCATGGTATAGAAAGCAATATACATTGCGTAGAACACCATCCACAGCAACACGAGACCTGAACGATATCTACACTCTGTTATTGGTTACATGAAATGCAGCAATTTCTTTTTAGATCTTTTCGCAGAAATAAAAAAAAAACATAACTACATAAAATAATTAATGGACCATGCACTTGTTATTGTGTGTTTTTTTCTATTCAAAATGTATACACTTACGCATGGATTGACACTATACTGGATAAACGAAGGGAGATATGTTAGGGTTCTATTTGCTAGTGTAGAGGGGAGATGTGTTAGGGTTCTATTTGCTAGTGTAGAGGGGAGATGTGTTAGGGTTCCATGTGCTAGTGTAGAGGGGAGATGTGTTAGGGTTCCATGTGCTAGTGTAGAGGGGAGATGTGTTAGGATTATATGTGCTAGTGTAGAGGGGAGATGTGTTAGGGTTATATGTGCTAGTATAGAGGGGAGATGTGTTAGGGTTATATGTGCTAGTATAGAGGGGAGATGTGTTAGGGTTCCATGTGCTAGTGTAGAGGGGAGATTTGTAAGGGTTAGATGTGCTAGTGTAGAGGGGAGATGTGTTAGGGTTAGATGTGCTAGTGTAGAGGGGAGATGTGTTAGGGTTAAATGTGCTAGTGTAGAGGGGAGATGTGTTAGGGTTAGATGTGCTAGTGTAGAGGGGAGATGTGTTAGGGTTATATGTGCTAGTATAGAGGGGAGATGTGTTAGGGTTATATGTGCTAGTATAGAGGGGAGATGTGTTAGGGTTATATGTGCTAGTATAGAGGGGAGATGTGTTAGGGTTCCATGTGCTAGTGTAGAGGGGAGATTTGTAAGGGTTAGATGTGCTAGTGTAGAGGGGAGATGTGTTAGGGTTAGATGTGCTAGTGTAGAGGGGAGATGTGTTAGGGTTAAATGTGCTAGTGTAGAGGGGAGATGTGTTAGGGTTAGATGTGCTAGTGTAGAGGGGAGATGTGTTAGGGTTATATGTGCTAGT
>ENA-OREC01002319-OREC01002319.1-marine-metagenome-genome-assembly--contig:-NODE-2319-length-10418-cov-10.536022_pt1 | contig 10418 bp, 6 predicted proteins | sample MGYA00248626_ERZ508543 | MGnify/ENA primary metagenome ERZ508543 (study PRJEB26211, sample SAMN05518279) | marine metagenome | isolation source: Puget Sound, Washington, USA | host: Bankia setacea...
TATTGGAATGCCTTGTGGATAAGAGAGAGGGGACATTACGAAAACCAGAAGAGACATGGACCAGAATATTGGAATGCATTGTGGATAAGAGAGAGGGGACAGAAGAGGCATGCACGAAAAAAAGTACTTTCTATGTCAAATTACTTTGTAAGTTATGTTAGGTCATTAGTTTTTGTATTTTTAAGCCAATCAAAACATACCTTAAGCGTATAATGATTGTTTTGTGTTTTATATCCATAAAATCCACAGTTATCGTATGTATACATACAAACATATTTATTTAGTCAAATGATTTAACGGATGTCACAGACAATGTGAACATATGGTTTAGTGTTCGCCCTACATTTTCAGTCGATCAAGGGCGCTATATTTAAAGTTTTCTTTTTATTTGTGAATAATTGTTACGTATTGCTGAAGAACTCTTCATAATTACGTTAATGGCCATAAAGGTGCATGCACATATAGTCATACCATGCAGGGATATTTGACAGGCGCATTAAAGCTGGTGCAATTTGGAAAATAATGACCTTTAGTCGGTTATACATGTTTACCAAGTTTATAGTAACACACTTTACAAACTCGTATTTTAGCAATTTATAATGAAATAAAAACAAGTGTTTGAGTGTTGTCTGAGTTCGTGTTCACAACTACTTGAACATAAATCTCCTTAGATGCAAAGTCGTCAACCATTGGAGGAATTATTATGGGGTTGTATGTGTTATCGTAATTCAACTTTATTACCTTAGACGTGTCATACTTCTCAAGGCAGTGTTAACAATTGAAATTAATTAACACTGATCTGCTAACTCTTCACGTTTATTCAGTGGCTCTTTTCAGGACACCATACACTGTGATTGACTCGAGTAAAAACATATGTGTGTAGGGCGTAAGCACCAATCGAATATGACAAAGGCTGTGTAAGACACTCTAAGAACAAGAATACAACCCAATAAGTGTAGCTGATTGTACTTTTCTATAACTACTGATTGGAGCTATTCTTAAGTGTTGTGTAGAAATGTTCTGAAGTATGGTGGCTGGTTTATATCGTTTCGTCTTTTCGTTATGGCGGGGCAGAATAAATAACGAAAACACACACACACACACAAACGACAGAGTTTCCGTCAAAAAGAAAAAATCGACAAAACAGCTGAAATGACAATTTTAAAGGCGACACAATGACAGTTGAAACTTTCGTTTTATATCCTTTTGGCGTTATACCTCGACGAATTGGCGTCTTTTAGCTAGTTCGTCTTTTCGCCATCGCCAAAATGAAAAGACGAACTAGCTAAAAGACGCCAAATCGTAACATAACAGAAAAGAAAAAGGCAGTGTAGTATTTTCGTTAAAACACCCTGCCATTACAAACAGACAACAGAACATAAAACAGCCACCATAATTGAAAGCAAAGTAATTTAACTCAATCATGCTGATCGATACTTTGAAATAAAACTGTGCATTAGGCTGTACATATAGTGTACAGTTTTAGTAGCTTTATCAGGGCTATCCATAATACATACACACAATAAGTATTGGTATGATATCAAAATACTTCTTTCTTATTTCTGTTACAAAATAAAAATCAAATCAATTCATAACATCATTGTATAAATAGTTAACTTGTTTACCGCTGTTTGCTTTCATTCACCCCATCAAGGGCTCCCGTTGTTTTCTTGAACGAGACATTTTCCATCATGGCTGATTCGTTTCAGGAAGGGATTCGAGCCTGATTTCACAATCGAACAATACTATATTGATGGTCTTAAGGAAGATTGACACAAATGTCAAATAAGCTTATTATGTTAAATATGGGAGACAGTTTGATTGTTTTGCAGTAGTTTGGAGCCCTAGGATCTAAGTCACATAAATATTCTCTTGACGTAACGGTTTAACGAAACGCTCTCTTGGCGAATCGAAAGTAACTGAGTAAAGACACCGAACGTCTGTTATATCCGTATGTTTGGGACAACTGTACACATCAAGAGGGACAGGTCACTTTTTGAATGGGACGAGTGACTTTTATCAGGAGTATAGTCCCGGACAAGTGGCTGAAAAAATAAATTTGGTGAGCCCTAACGTTGTATATGAATATTAGTTTCACTTTGTACTATATATAATACATATGTCGCCAAATTAATGTTCCTTTTGATGGATCTTTTAATTTAGAATAAAGCTAATAAGGATCGAGCGCAAGCTAATGCCACATTGCAACCATTATGTATTGTAAGCATCGATCTCTGACATTTGTCTTTACGTGGTTTATTTCCGGATTACCCGTCGCTTTCGTAACGAGCATGTACGGATGAGCATGGCTGAAATTGTACACCATAGTCATCGTAGTGGAACCGAACAACTATAAAACTGAATTCACTTTATTTAAGACCCACGATTAACATATATGTGGGAGTCAAGTACATATGTACTAAGAAACCTATATCGTTATTTCTGGAATGAAAGACAGTACAACAATGGGGTCAAAGGTATGCGTTGTCTTCTTCATACAAATTTTTTATTAAACAAAATCTTTGTTTATAATTTCTTTTTCTTTCCTTTTCTACCTTAAACAGTTCTTCTGTATTTGTCTTATGATCTAGGCCATCATTATCTAGATCACCTTCGTCGTCGCTTGCGTCGATATTGTCGTCGTCGTTTCTCGCTTTAGAACACGTTTGTTTCGGTCCCGATGGTGAGTTAACAACTATATTTAAAACCTTTTTCCCCAATCGAGTTCTTTAAATAATTAAGGGGGTGTGGTTTCTGGCTTTAGAATACGCTTAACGATGTGTTTTTTATTAGCAGGACCTCACTGTATATTAAGCTGTACATAATATAAACCCGGTGACAATTTAAATCTAATTTCAGCTGAATTAAAATCACAAATGTGTCCATAATCAGTTTAAAGGTAAAGAAAAAAAACGCCATACAATTAAAAATTGGACATGTTTTATTAGCAGTTAATATTGTTACATCTTCGCTCATTTTAACTTGTATTCACATACATTGATAAATACATTCCAATTACTAGTTAATACACAGAGACGTTATAAAGTGCATGTCTTTTTATTGTTTAAAACAATCGAAACAAATCATTAGCTTCTAGTAAATATCAAGTTAGGTCTAAATACCAGCAGAAAGTGGACGTCGATGTAAAAAAACAAAGCAATCTTGATACAAGTGGACGTTTTTATATAATCAAATTTAGACAAGACAATGCTCTACTGTTCCTCCATGACAAACAATGAAGTAATGCTTTATTTCTGGACCACCATTTTGTACATTTAACTCTATTGAACATTTCTTAATATGGTTCCTTTCTACAATAATTCAAATGGCATTTATACCAGGTGAATGATAACAACTCTAAATGTCTTATTTTGTCCCACATTTTCGTTTAAGATATTTCGCTTCAATTTGATTCAAAGAAGACCGTTGCGACCATTTTCCATGAGATCATCACTGTTTCACTGGTAGCGCGAATGAAGTATATCTTTATATTTCGTGCCTGTCGGCTGTTTAAGCACACTTCCTGACAGAGTTACATAGCCAATAACCGAAGTTAGACACTTAATTACCGGTTGAACATGAACACTAGTACAGACTTTACACTGTCTTGTATTGGCATACCCAACATAGAAACAATACAAGATTACAGAAAGCTCCAGTTCTTTGGACAGCTTTGCAGACTATCTGTCCAAACAAGTGTTCACGCACAGGCTGTTGCGCTACTATAACATGCAGAAGTGTACCAGTTTTATAGCGGATATATATTGGCTTCTTGTAAAGTATGGACTGAGATACATCCTAAACAATTACATTGAGGCAAGTGTTACTGGAAACGTCTGCTTACTGATAAGGTTGTAAAGCGGAAAAAACAGGATACGTTATATAGGTTTAATACTAGTGTCGGTGATCTATATACGTGATTAAGGTTAGGTAATCCATGCTTACTGTGGTTGGTATCAAAGAAAAGACAGGAGTTAGCACCCTTGTGCACAAACGCGGTTCGGATCTTGAGCAAACTCGTTTCGCGCACATATGCACACACGTGAGAGAAATGCTTACTTACGAAAAATAAAAATTGTTGTACACACATTGTGCTTCTGTAGTGGTACCACAGATGAACGCTCAAATGTGTGGAATCTTTACCAGCAGTACTTTGGATTCAAGGCCTTACGGGAGTTACTTGGTTTGACTCCAAGCGCACAATCTAGACAAATTGTAAAAATGGCCCTTAACTTGACAGACAATCTGGAGCTTTCAAATGCCAGATTGTCCCGTGCAGTATGCAATGTAACCTAATTGATCTTAGATAGTAGTATAAATGTGAATACATTGTGAAATGCGTTGAGTGTGTGTGTGTGTGCGCGCGTGCGTGCGTGTGCGTGCGTGCGTACGTGCGTGTGGCCGTGAGTATATATAAGCATATGCTCTGTGCATTAACTTTATGTTGTACGTATATATGTATAATGTATGTTTATTAACTGTGTATTTATTAGTGTTCAGTTATATATTTGTTTTGTACATGCTTGTAAATGTGTTTTAAACAAAACATGCTCTTCAATCTATGGAGGAAATAAAAGTATAATTAATTATTGTACATATTTGTATATACCGCCGCTATTTATCTTAAGTAATATTGCATTAACCGTGCTAGTATTAGTTTATTTTACACGTAATTGTTTGGTTTCAGTGCGCTCCGATTGACACTGATGATTCAACACGTATTGCACGGCGATCTGTAACCTGTAAGCATTGTTGTAACGACGATTACTGTAACACAAACTGTACTGATGATCCGTTGGATGGAAACATTCTAGTGGGTAAGTTTGCACAAATAAACACTCTATTGAGTTAGTACTTAGTAAGGAACAATACAAAACAAAATAACATGTTTGTGTCCAGAGTGCGGGAATAGCCAATTAATTAACGTCATTGTGTCAACTACGCGTTCCAGAAATCCTACACATCTCTAATGAGTAAAAGTTCCTTCGATTATATAATACATAGTTACTGATATAAGCAATGTTAAGTGAGCTTTCCAAATCGTTACAATCTTAATAAAGACAAGACACCAAAGCAAACGATGTGCACTGTGATGGTATTTCAGTTTGTGAAACGTTTGAACTGAACAAATGATGTAGGTTCTATTGAGTGTTGTTTTGAAAATGCATCACAAACAGAGAACATGTACAAATACTATCGTTCATACAATTTACTTACACAGTATTGGTGATCACATTAAACATATACGGGTGTTATTTGTCATATGGCTGCTGCAACGGGTAACTCTTTCCCTGACATACTTCAATACTTCTTATCGCATGTGCCTACCAAACAAACTATTATACCACGTTCGAATCATGGTTCAGATTTTAAAGTTGTTATAGTTATACTATGTCCTATATATCACTTCGATAACAACTGGTAAAAACTATTAAAGAGTATGCAATAACACATTGAATAATATGATCAATTGGCAGACTTGCTAACGTCTGCTATTCCGTAGCCAATACTATCTTTATTACAACAAATCAGCTATGGGTCCTGCACACGTCATACTTACTATCTGCAATATAATGTGTTGAGAACAGCTTGTACACTGGTGTATCATATTCCGTCTAATGCAGACATCGTGTTCGTGAATGTGCTGTCTTACTGTTAGTACACATTTGGTATGATGGTGTATGTAAGTGGTATTAACAATGTATTTGATTGCACGTTTATAAGATACGATGAATATGCCCAACATCACTCAAATTATCCTCATCGTCGTTATCATTTTTAAGTTTGGTGACTTTAAACTTACAAGCAATGAAGTTCTTAATGCAAACATTTGAAAATGCTATTTTTGACGTAGTCAAGGGTAATAAAAAAATTAAACTCGTCTTATATAACCTTGCAAGAAATAACCATTAAAATTGCTTGATTTGGTAGCGACCAACCCCATTGACTCACCGCCAATAAGCTTTATTTACGTTGTTTACGCATTTATATCTGCCATAGTACCCTACTATTGTTAGATTGGTAAAACAGTAGTTTGTAATATACATTAACAATACCCAGTATACATGTCAATTAAACATAACTTTATAAATTCATATGATCTTGTGAAGCTGCCATAACTGACATGATATTAACTTCTGAGGACACGTGACTTGTTTGCTCTCTTACAGGCTCCTTCGTGCGTACTATTTTCTCCGAGTAGGGGTTTTCACAGTTTTGGTTATGAGGCTGAAGACAAGTATTCGAATTTGGCGGAGGAAGAGGAACACACACCCTGGTACTACTTCCACCAGTTCAACATGCTTCTTTGTGATAACCAGCTGTGTAAAGCTGACAGCAGACGTACTGTCCAGTGACCAAATACATGTATACATGCGTTGGTCGCGTAAAACTAAATTTAGAACAAAAATATAGTAACAAAAACGGCTTATCATTGAAGCACACTTTTATATGTCTTTTGTTAGATATATCTTTCGTATGTCGATCTTAAAAATATCCATACTCTTTTGATATATACACCTCGGTGTTAACTAGTTTACTAAAAGGAAAGAGAATAACACTTATAAATACACTACATTGTTAACGTTTTGAAATCAAATGAAGAACAATAATTACACTGTGTTCATTGTTTCATTTTCTAGACGTTAACTAGGTCGTCTGAAATTCGTGACTAGTTAGGTAAATCCATACTGACGATGATCGTGTTTGCGGCTGTTATTAAGTACCTCAAGCAACATTTGGTGACCAACCTTGAAAAGGGCATTGCCAGAACTGTGAACGAGTCAGACATCCACTGGGTGCTCACTATACCGGCCATCTGGAACGAGTCTGCCAAACAATTCATGAGAGAGACTGTAGTTGAGGTATAGCGGTATGCTCTTTATCACTACCTTTATTTTTTATGTCTTTTCACAAATGCATTCAACACAGACGTCCAGTCATCATTTATTTTGCAGTCTAAGTTTCTTTCAAAATCATTTCATGAATAGTACTTTACTTCTATTTAAGTAGCAAGTAGATGCATTGTAAGCGTATTATGTTACAACGATGAACGCACAACTTGAAGAGTTTGTGTTGTAGAGTACACACAGAATATTAGGTCATTGTCTTTTTACACTTGAGTATATTATGCAAGTAGTATAAAGGTATACATGGCGAGGCTCTGCAGAGCTATCTATACCGTTTGACAACGAGCTCCATTATAGTTTCAAGTTCAATATATATTCGACATGTACACGTTTGCTGTTAATTAAACACTTTTAAAAGAATATGAAGTGAGTAAATGAAGAGTATGTAAACTCCAGACAAGCATCTGTAAGTGACACTCTTATCTTACTTTACAGGCAGGTATTTCTGGCGCTGGAACATGAGGCTACATCTGTGTTCTGTATTATTCCAATCGAGACTGGACTTGCAATGTTGAAAGGAGCGGTGATGTTTGGACATTACCCGAGTGTCATTATGTCTCGGGTCAGCAGATATACGTACGGGGGAGAGGTTATTAACGAATTCGAGCCAGGATTACACCCACATGAATATAAAATCTACGACACGTATGTTAACAAATACAAATGCAAACACATTTTTGAAGCGTTTGTTCAATCGGACGAGCATATTCCAGTAGACCACGTGACATACATATATGACTGCATAGATGGTTTTGGAGTTTATGCGTCAACACACAGCAATCCACAATATACAGTGGAAATGCTCAACTGACAAACTTTAGAAATGGCAGAACATCACATTTCCACCGCCACATTTCAAACGAAAAAAACACATGCTACTTTCTGCAAGTACTAGTACGACGGCAGCTCAATGCGTCGGGCAAACGGTCGATCTACCATTGTTCAACAACACGATGCATTTCTAGACAACTTCTTAAATTTCACTTTAAGAGAATGTCCAATAATAAGGAGTGACCGTCTTTTATACTTCAAAGGCATCATGCATAGGAAACATAAACGTATGCTTTTTCAGGTTGATGCAAGCTGATGTTTTCGTAAACCAAACATAGTCAAGCCACTTATAAACCAACTAGATCTAAATAGGTCTAACACAATATCTACTGTCTAATGAGTTCTATAAGAACTTAAACATCTCACACTGTATCGCAAGCAGAACATATTGGTTGATTCTAGTGATTGGAAATAGCTCACATACGAATGCAAGCGAACTTCCGAGGTCGCGAAAACATATTACAATTTGATACTGACGCCCGCGATCGTCGTTGTTTTCAGTTGTTTGGTCGAAATCATTGATATTCATTATATATTGATAAGGTTAGGTGACTTGCAAAAATACAGTTGAACAGTAAACCAATCTACTTTATTGATATTTTAACAAAACCCTTAACTTGCTAATTTTATATGGAGAATATGTAAGGCTTGAACTATTTCTCTGATTATTGTCATAACAAACTGTCTCAATTTGAAAATATATGTGTTCACAACTTGACGGCCACCAGCGCAGGACAAAGTCTGGTCAGATTCGACATATCCTTGCTGACAAACACCTTGTATGTATATAATTAGCAAGTTGAGGGTTTACATACATATTATTTATCAAAAACAACACAACACGTATGCTTAAATTGTTATTTAAGCTTAGTATAAGTTAAATGGTTCGCGTTCGAACTGTGAATCGTTAACCCCGGCTCGTGGATCGGATTGGATCGTCACTTGTCTGGCAATCCACAGCCCTACAAACAACATAGCTGGAGAGTCAATATTGTGTCAGTATTGAGTTCGATTACTTTATATTGTATAGTTGTATCCTTCCCGAGTGCGTTATTCCATTAGAGACTATCATTTTTGTACCGTCAGTTGTTATGGCAACCGCTCTCGGATACTTCATCCTCAATTTGAAGCTCGTAATCACTTTTCCAGAAGGAGAAATCTCCACTATGGAATGTGCGTTCTGGTTGCAAATATACACATATCCACTTGGGGAAACACACACTCCCCGTGGACCATCGAATGTGTTGTCCTTTATAACACGCAATGAATTGTCGCCGATGTTTAAAAAGGTAACGGTATTTTCAAATCGGTCCGCGAAAACCAGCGTGTCAAGTTGGGCCAAGAAAGCCACCGAGGCACCGCCCATTTGCATGGCTTTCTTTGGTAAACTGATCGCATCATCCCTCTCATCTCCGTCTTTGATCATCACCCTAACTGGACGGCGGTCGGCAAATGTGGTAAGCGCCAATCGTTGTCCGAATATATGGCACACCGAGTCGTAACAAGAGGTTGCAGAAAACCTTTTCATAAGAGTGATTTCATTCCGATCACTTAGTTGAAGAATATCTACGAAATACTGCACACCACTAGAAACCGCAAACTCGGTGTCAGAAATAGCAGTCACACCAACAGGAGGATATGCACATGGATAAGAAGCAATGGTCTTCAAATGAATGTTCAGGACTTTGCACATTCTGTTATGATCATCAACCACGACTATTCTATCTCTGGATAGGCAGGTTATTCCTACATACTGTGGAATGCCAACTTCAGTGTGACTATCCTGTTTTGACACCCGCTTTGATTTTTCGAGTTCAAGATTCACCTCTGTGTGCTTTGATACTAAAATTGACTTGAGAACACTAACTGTACCAATACCGTTATCCTTGTTTTCGTCTTTCAGTATTTCTATAATTTCTCTTCTGAACTTGACGTTTAATTTCAGGCAATAGTTTTTGTCAACCAACATCGACAGCTCATGGTCCAAACACCTCAAATCGCTGGCCTTTTGGATCACGATAGCTATGTCATTTTCTGTTTCCGCTGCTTCAAATTTCCTAATTTCTTTTGAAAACCTATTAACTTGCTCAAGCTGCTCATTCATTATCGCTGCTTTTTCCAAACCTGTTGTCCTCAATGTTCTCTTCATCTTTGAGAACATGTTAATTATTCTACATTCCATATCGTCAAGTTCTATCAGACTGTTCTCAAGATCTTCATGGAAACTGTCAATTGTCTGTTCACACCGTTGTGTTGTCAAATCCACGGCGCGTTTCAATTCGAGAAGAGACGGTTTGATCGAATAAACTGCTGAGTGGGCCTCACAAACATCGCAGTGTCTATGGTACGTAGGTCGACATTTCTCACAAACCAGAGAGTTATGGTTCCTGCAGAAGAGAGTTTGTCTTACGTAGTGTTCCTTGCAGATGTATACGCTAGTACTGGTTCTGTTCGGTTCCTGTCGGTAATTACGTCTTTTCTTGCGTCGCCGGTTTGTCATTGTCGTTCACGAATGTTGATATATATTCCAGTAAACAAATATTTAGTTACACTTATAAAACAAACATTTACTTGCGTAATCTAGCCTCGGAATCAAGCAGCAAATGTCCGAATGCTTACATCTGTATATACATCTCAGCTACATTATTATATCTACAGTGTGTTGTACTCGTTTATTAC
>ENA-OREC01002320-OREC01002320.1-marine-metagenome-genome-assembly--contig:-NODE-2320-length-10417-cov-12.982012_pt1 | contig 10417 bp, 8 predicted proteins | sample MGYA00248626_ERZ508543 | MGnify/ENA primary metagenome ERZ508543 (study PRJEB26211, sample SAMN05518279) | marine metagenome | isolation source: Puget Sound, Washington, USA | host: Bankia setacea...
GACTGTTCTGATTTACCAGCCTTCTGTCAGATTTCCATGGTTATGTTTCACAGTGACTGTTCTGATTTACCAGCCTTCTGTCAGATTTCCATGGTTATGTATACAGTGACTGTTCTGATTTACCAGCCTTCTGTCAGATTTCCATGGTTATATTTCACAGTGACTGTTCTGATTTACCAGCCTTCTGTCAGATTTCCATGGTTATGTTTCACTGTGACTGTTCTGATTCTAGATTTTAAAGGTACTAACTAGGCTCATATACTCATCATAAAGAATGAAAAATCAAACATTAAACAATCAAAAGGTCACTGGAAAAGAAGTTGATACACTATAGTATATCCGGATTGCTGAAAGGTCACTAGGTTAATATCTGAGCTATCTGTGGCCCTGAGTCATCATTCTTTCATTAAGATATAGCTTGCTCACATTTATATACAAGTTTATTGTAACTTTTTTTTTTCAGGAGATATCTGTGAAATTGACATAGACGAGTGTTTCTCAGATCCCTGTAACCAAAGCAACCAGTGTATAGATGGCATTGACGATTACACTTGTGTCTGTTTGCCTGGATACGAAGGTATGGAGAATAAAAGAAGGGCTACATTGGGCATTAAAGAACAGGGGAAACATTTCAGCACAAGACTAAAATTTAACCAGACATTGACCTTCATCTTTGGATTTTTAAAAGAAAGTAGATGTCTTGTATCCAGTAACTTTCACCAACCAATTATAAGCCTAGCGCATGTATAGTTTATTGTCTACAACTTTATTATAGTTCTGTTTCCCTCTACTGTACTGTGATAAAATGTCAATTGAACAAAAAGGAAAACTTGGAATTTACAGACTGAGAAGTTATGAAAATGGAAATAACAGGATTCAGCTGAAGGGTAACTTGGTACTTGCTGTCATTATCTGTTCCTTGTTTCACTATAGCAGTATTTATATTATCTCTTTATAGGTAAGAACTGTAGTGAAGAGGTGAAAGAGTGCTTGAGCTCACCGTGCTATAACAGGGGCACCTGTTCAGAATCATTGACTCCTGGCTTCGTCTGTAGCTGTCCTTCCGGTGTCCATGGCAACCAGTGTCAGTACGTAACCATGGCAACGTTTGACGGACAGTCGCTGGTTCAGTTAACGCCACTAACAGCCAATCAAAACAGGAGAAAAAGATCTATTGGGATGTCCAGATCAGTTGAACGGTCACAATTATTCCCAAGGTCACATCCAAGTGAAGGGTCAAGGTCGCCTGTTGACAAGATTTTGACACGATTGAAAAGAGAGACTGTCACAAACATCAAATTAGAGTTTATGTTTAAAACCTCAGTTGGTGACGGTAGCATTCTACTGGCAACAGGAGTGAGTGTTCTTTTTATAAAAGCTATTTAAAACCGTTAATAGTTTACATTCACTATTATCTGTTAGGCCTTAATTATTCTTGTGTTTGTTTTATTTGTGTGGAATAGCTTTGCCACCAATTTAAATGTCAATCAATTTTCAAGTCAAGTCATAGTTTTCAAATCTTTGGTATTAAATGACCACAAAAAGTTCTCTTCAGCAAAAGGCAACACATTTGATATCAACGAAAACTAACATTTTTACAGTATATTTCAAAACAATAATAGGAAATTTTAGACAGTTCAAATACAGCAACTGAATAGCAAACAATAACAAATATAACTACAATGTAATTTCTTTCTATTTACAGAGATCAACAGAGACCAGTCACAACAGCCACTTCTTACTACAGCTGGTGAATGGACAGCTCTTTATATCCCAACATTTAAATGGAGAACTTCTAACAGAGTACCTTCCTTTGTCTCCTAGCAACCAAATATATAGCCACAACATCACAGTAACCATAACAACAAATGAAACAACAGTTTCATTGAATGGTTGTGTATCTCACCAATGTCATGTGACTCTAAGGCCTTCAGTGATTGGTTACAGTATCAATTTGAACTCAGATTTGTGGATTGGTGGGCTGGGAAGGATGACGCCATATATTCGTAGTAAGGTAGCAACAACCAATGGATTCCAAGGATGTATTGGGGTAGGAGGACTTTATATCATTAATTGTGTTTATCTTGTTTCTTACTGTTCTTTCCTATTCACATTTTGTTCATACCTGTATGTTTGCTACATTTTATTTCTTATTGCTCTTTATGTTAAAAGCTTTGTTCACACCTACTTTTATTAATTATTTCCTACATAAACATTCGATCTTCTTTTGTATAAACTAACAAGGTATTTTTCTTTAATTGTCCTTGAACAATAATTGATTTTCTTACGTTTAAACAAGATGTTTCCAGCAAGCAAGAGTGCAATAGGGCTATGTGCAGCATCCATGTACTTTCATGTTTTATGTATCACACACAATTCATTGTCTATTTTCCCAGAATGTTCTCATCAATGATGATCTGAAGAGTCTAGTGTCTGTTAATGAAGAACTTGCTATGTCTGAAACTGACCAATGGCAGCAGCCGTCACTAGGGTGTAGGTCACATGACTTGTGTGGGGATCACATGACGTGTCAAAATGGTGGACAATGTACAGATTTATGGTTCACTGCTGAGTGTGAATGTCCTGCCGGATTTATTGGTAAAGTTACTTGAATGTTGATGTAAAATCTTCAGAATGAGTTACCACAAAATTGTATCGAGTGATTGTTGGCATGAAACTTCAGCATTTTTTCGATATTTATTTAAGTGGAGAAATAAATGTAAGGAATTTGTCGTGAACTAATATACATAGCATGGTTCTTATAATGCTGTCAGCAAATACTATACAGTAGTTGGTAAAGTCCAAGTGGTTTCTGAAGTTGTTTTCTATCCACACAAATACAGCTCAGGAATAAGTTCTCTAGGAATTTTACATATAGACTGTTCATCATGCACTATTGTATAAACTATACAGCCATATGGATAACCGTATTTCTTCTATTAAGGTAGCCTGTGTGAAAACTGGTATACAGTATGTGATTATGCCACGGAGTACTATATTTTTCTATATTAAGGTAGTGTGTGAGTAATTATTTCATTGACTATACATGTAGTACTTTGTCTATTTAGGTAACCTATGTGAACACCTTAACACTGTACACTTTGAGGAGAGTTCGTTTCTAACTGTTGGAGGATCTACCAGACTTTTGAACCTGTCAATGTCTCTCACTGTCAACTCAACTACAGGAATTATACTATATACGGTAAACGAAAACCTGATGTGATCTTGATCAGTCTATAGAGGTTAAGACACTGTAGAATTCATTTAGTTGCTATCAAGGAATCATGAACAGTTCAAGGATGCAAATGTATTTTACTTTGTGGATTCAAAAATAAGATGCACAAGTCATGTACATCACTTTAAACTGTTTTCGTCATTCAAATTCATTGTTCAGTTTTGAAATAATCCAGATTGACTTATGCCAAACTCTAAACATTTTTCAAACAGTTTCCAGTCATCTTTTAGGTCTGATTGGAAAGAAAGTTAAAATAAAAGAAATCAATGCTGAATCAGAGCAGTGACCAAATTGTAAAATAGAGTGATTTAGTTCTCGCTTTGCTTAATGTAACCCTCGCCTTATATTTTTCTTATATATATTTTTTTACTAGCAAATAAACCAGGGATATATCGAACAATGATACACTCAACTTGCCTTCTTTGCAGTTGTGTTGCAGTTAACATGTGTGAATGAAGAGAAATTTATACCCCCAACTAATGAAATTAAGGGGGAATAAACAGGAGTCAGCAGACGGTCAGTTGTCAGGCTGTTGGTCTGTTGGTGAAATGTTGTGTCTTAAACTCCTCCCATATTTGTTTAAGTCATCTAAATGAAGCTTGCTACACATGATGCACAAGGTGGAGTGGATGTGCTAGTTTGTATTTATTGTATTGACTTTTTGTTTTGTTTATGTTTGTAGTTTGACCATGACCTCATGGCTTTGTATCTGGATGAAGGTCAGCTTGTGCTTCATTTGGTTGTCAATGGTGATGACATTAGTAGAAAAATTGGTTACCTAGCAACAGGAGAATGGTATGAAGTTTTTGCAGATTTCAGTCAGAATGGATACAAAATAACTAGTAAGTGTTCAGTTTTTGTTTGTTTTTTGGTTTTGACGATATTTAACGAGGGGTTTATTTGACATACTCGTACAAGTTGATCTTCCATAAGTTGCTCAATTGATTTAAGTTCGATTGTGAAATCATGCTTAAATCAATTCCTAGAACCAACCAGTTCTAAGGAATGAGGGTAAATTTACGTGTTCAAGTAAACATCAGGAGCTTTTGATGGTGTTCAAATTCACAACTCACTGCTTACAGCCCATTCGCCCTGATGAATGATGTTCGGTTGACATTTTGAAACCTGTAATGTTTTCTTGTTTTACTCTATCTATGATATGCAGGACAAGTAGTTAGATAATTTTAGTGCTCTGAAAAGTTATGTGATTCAACAAAAAACATTTGGCGATGTGTTGATTTACCCAAACAGTGTAGGTTTCTTTGGTGTTTTTTTCCCAGTGTCCAGTGATTCAAATATGGTGACTGTAAGTGCTAATGGTGACCTGGGGAATGGTGTAGAAGTACACATACCACTGTACCTTGGTCAGCTTCACGAGCATCCTTCCCTGAACACATGGCGCAATAGGTTGGACCCCAGACAGCATGTCAGGTTTGTATGCACCCAAGTATTAATTGCAAATTGTTAATAATAATTATAGTAGTGATAATAATATTTCTTCATTTGTCAGCAGGTTACATACTGAGATGTACACACACTATTGAGAGATTGCAAGACCCTTAACTACTTATTTGCAAGATTTAGAACTAACGTTTGATTGTAAATCGTCTTTGTTACTATTTGTCATGAATTATTTTGCAAAAAACCATTTCACTTTTCCCTCTCAATGTTCTTGTTTGTATCACAGTTTTATTGGGTGTATAAGGCACCTGGCTATCAACCAAGAAGCAGTGGATTTTCAAACAGCTTCAGAGTCTTTATTTGGCAATGATCCAACCCCTGCTATCCCAGGCTGCCCCAGAGACACGGCCTGTGGAGAGGGACTGTGTCAGAACGGGGGGATGTGTATCAATGGCGGCTGGGACACTTATAGCTGTGAGTGTACAGAAACATTTACAAGCACAGACTGCAGTATTGGTAAGAAGATACGGTACTTTAGCACTTCTCCTCAAAGTCACTTAAATCTAGGATACTTAGAAATATTATTGTATCCGAAAATAAACAAGATGTAAGTTTTATTTTAAATACATGATGATATTTAATACTTGTACATATGCGTTTAAATAGAATGAACACGTTTTTGATTTGTGTATTGATAAAAAGATGTCAACTTTTCCCCTTACAAATGGAATAACCAACAATATGTTGAACCAAATTACTGTGACTGAATGTTATCATTGATTCTAGAACAGTCACGTGATTTTCTCCTATGTATAAGGAAGGAAACAAACTGTGTATTATTTATACGTTAATATATGGCTTTTTCCACGGCCTTGAGTCCGTGCTCTAGGTCCATGTTTATTACTTTTACAGTCCACATAACCAAATAACATCCTGTCAATATATAAACTTTCTAAAAAACCTAGTGCAGTGCATTATAGAGCACCTTTGGTCCTGCCGTCTTAGAATCAAAATAAAACATCTGTACCCGTGTTTTATCGCAGAATAAAATATAGGTACTCATTCGGGTGCGTGTTATTAAATCATACACACCCAAACTCGTACCTGTATTTTATTCTGCAATAAAACACGGTTACAGATGTTTTATTTCTTAAATATACTTTATTTTCAGCTGAGTCAGCGACTTTTGATGGCGAAAGCAGCTACATTAAACTTGGTGTTGACATGACACAAGTTGCCGTTGGTGATACAGGGGGATTTGAATTCCGTACTCGAAGTCCAACAGCCACACTTATGTATCTGATATTTACAAACGATACTGGGGTAGCAACTATAGAGTTTAGTTTGTACAGAAGTAATCTACAAGTAATCTTCACAGAGACTTCAGGTAGTTGGGCTGTGATATTGTTTATCCTTTTAAATGAAACATCTACAAATTCATTTTGTCATTTGAATCCTTTTTAAGAACAACAAGAAGAGATTTTTGGTTGCTTTTTATAATTTTCACACTTTACAAAATTTTAATATTCATTCAAAAAATAAATTATTAACATTTAAATTTCAATGGTTTGGTATTGTGTTCCCTATTTAGTTGAACACAACAACTAGGTTTTACAAGTCTGGACACTTCTATCATTTCTGTAGTTCATCCATATAGATTTGCCCAAAATGAAGACAAACATTAGGGTTGGCAACAACAGTTTGTTACTATTCAACTTGCATGGTATGATAACTGACAATATTCAAAACATCTTCAGGCAGCCCATATTTTCTTGTTAACTAAGCAAACAGTCCATGGAAGAATCATCTTGTGAATGAAATTTATATGACATAATCTTATGTATTGTAGCTAGGAAAACTTCCTTCAACAAGACTGTATCCAATGGAGAATGGCATTCTGTTCAGTGGGTCAGAGGTCATGACCTTCTAACTGTGTATCAAGGGTTATGGTCAAGGTCATTAGAAACAAAGTTTTATCCCTGGAACTATGACAGCCTGGTGACAGTGTTCATTGCAGGGAAGCCATCAAGGCCTGGTAAGATGAATTAACAATTATAGAGTGGAAACAATTGTTTTCATGGACTTATTATAGACTCATGAGTTTTGCCAAAAAGACATTTTTAAGGGTCCATAAATGTGTGGGTTTCGAATTGAGATACACTTTTGCTTGGTTTGAACTGAATATTCACTTAAGTTAAGTATTGAGTATGTTTTTGTTTATTTGTGTATTCTTTTAGTTATATATGTATGTTTATATTTCAGATGGCAGCAGCGTAATGGTTGGTTTGTTAAAAGGATGCATAAAAAAAATAACATTTAACAGTGTGCCAATTAACTTCCTTAAATCAACTGTTGATGACACAGTCAATGACATAACTGTAACACTCCAGGACGTAATGTCTGGTTGTCATGGTGACGATATCTGTGCCTTGTATCCCTGCACAGATAATGCAGTATGTGAAGACGAGTGGAACCAGCGACTGTGTACATGTATGGAAGGGTGGGAAGGAGAGTTGTGTGATCTAAATATAGATGACTGTGTTGATGATATATGTGAGCATGGCCAGTGTGTAGATGGGCATACCAACTACACATGTCTATGCGATACAGGTTACACAGGGGCGTTATGCAATACTACCTATAACCCATGTGAGGAGCATCCGTGTTCTGTGGAAGGCAGCGTGAACTGTTCCTTTATGTTTCCTGCTCAGTTTGAATGTGTATGTCAGGATGGATGGACAGGAACTACTTGTTCTGAGGAAATTAAAGAGTGTGAAAGTAGTCCATGTTTAAATGGTGGTTCATGTAGGGATATGTTAAATGGATATTTGTGTGAGTGTTTAGGGGATTATTTTGGAACGAGGTGTGAATCGGTTGATTTGTGTACATCTAGACCGTGTTTTAATGCGGGAACATGTGTATCAGTGCTAAATAATACAGACTTTGAGTGTCAATGTTTAACTCAGTTTTCAGGTAAACAGTGTCAGATGTATGATTTTTGTTATCAGCATGTGTGTAAGAATAATGCTACATGTGTAAGTAATTCGGAAGGTTACACGTGTGAATGTGGGGAAGGATATTATGGAGTGTACTGTCAATATGTGGATTTCTGTGATAGTCAGCCATGTCTGAACAATGGCGTCTGCTTCAATGACGTGGACAATTATCGTTGTTTATGTGATAGATACTATTCTGGTACACAATGTGAAGTACCGGTGAACAGGTGTGATACCAACCCCTGTAAAAATGGTGCAACATGTATATCCACTCTCTCAAACTCAACTGACCCATATACGTGTGTTTGTTCAGATGCCTTTACAGGGGAACATTGTGATTCCAGGATAAATGTGTGTGAGACAGGTCCATGTTTGAATGGTGCTACATGTGTACAAACGGATCAGTCACCATGGTTTCTATGTACGTGTCCTTCTGGTTACTATGGTAACACTTGTGGACAAGAAACAGATGAGTGTGCCAGTGATCCTTGTCGAAACAACGCAACTTGTGTCGATCGCGTAAACATGTTTGAGTGTCAATGCGCCGATGGTTTTCAAGGAAAGACTTGTGAATTGGATTCTAGGCTTTGTGTGTCTCAACCTTGCCAAAATAATGCTCAATGTGTAGAGGATGGTACTTCCTACACATGTGTCTGTGTAAGCGGGTATAGTGGTACTTACTGTGGGATAAATAACAACGATTGTGTGAATAATCTGTGTCAAAATGGTGCTCTATGTAACGATGGATTGAATACATATAGTTGTACTTGTTTACCAGGATTTGTAGGATCATACTGTAAGGATGTGTTGGACGCTTGTTATAGCCAGCCATGTCAGAATGGAGGGGTATGTGTATATACAGGGCTGTGTGACTGTGACAGTGTCGTGACAGATTGTGGCTGGCATAACGAGACTTGTCAGCATGTAGAGTGTAAAAACACGCCAGGATGTTCCACCCTCTCGCTGCCATACACATGTGACTGCTCCAACACGGGGTTTACAGGAGTCACGTGTGAGACAGATATAAACGAGTGCGTGTTGTCAGTGGAGGCGTGTGCTCATGGTGGTGTATGTACCAACACATGGGGCAGTTATACGTGTGACTGTACATTTACTGGCTATAAAGGGGATAGATGCAACACAGATGTGGACGAGTGTCAAGGTTCATCTCCCTGCTATAATGGAGGTAAACAACAATTAGTACACAGTTAAATACGTGATCTCCTTGTTCTTTAAAGAAGGGCAATCATCAAAGCTTGTTCAAAACTTAAAGGTATAAACTAACAGATAATTTTGTAGATGGGAAACATTTAACAAAGATGTTGTTATAATGTTTGCTGTTTCACATTCATATACATTGGTGTCTACCATCTACTCATATTTGGATTAAAAATACATATTTGCTAAGCTATACATGTTCAAGTTTTACTCTGACTTATTTTGAAAAGCTTTGTTTGAACTTGTGAACATGGTTGTAACCCTTTAATCATTAAACATGTACTAACAATAATACTGGTACTGAAGCAGTGTTTTAAACTTTTATTACAAGCTGTTGTTTGAAAGTAAATACATTGTAAAGTCAAAGAGCTGTTTGGCCTCCAAAAGTTTAGTGAGTTGGTTTCTCTAAACAATTTTGCGGAAGGACTTGTGTTGTTAGTACCAAACCCCAGATATGTTTTCTTTTTGAGTATTTGTAAACCAGATATCCATTATAAATGTGAATTCTTACAGTATAACTGCAAAGTCTGTCTTATGCTTTCAGGAGTCTGTGAAAATTTATCTGGCAGCTTCCGGTGCACGTGCTCTGCTGGATGGACTGGTCAAACCTGTGGTCAGTTGGTCAACCATTGCACAGACACTGCATGCGCTAATGGAGGTGTATGTATGAACACTGTGTCAGGTTTTACGTGTGATTGCGATGACACGGGGTTTCAGGGACTTACCTGTGATGTTGATATAGATGACTGTGAGAATGCTCCGTGTAGAAACAATGGCACGTGTTTAGACAAAGTGCTTGGGTATCAGTGTACATGCAGTGTGGGGTATAAGGGGCTGCAGTGTACGGAGGATATAGAGGAATGTGTAGAAGGGGCCCATAAGTGTGAACACAGCTCAACTTGCTCAAATACTATGGGTTCATACACCTGTCTCTGTCCTGATACATATACAGGTAATATATAAACATAGTTTTTTCTGCACTATACTATGTACTTGCACTGGAAAGCACCTTTGTTAGTTAGTAATACCTCATGCGACCTACAAAAGCTTACTATGGGTAAACACTTCATAAACACATGTTTGGAACAATGGATTTCGAAAGGAACATTATTCCAGACAAGTAGCTAATCATTCCAGTAAATAGTAGGTAAGATAAGGTAGACAACTAAAATACAACATGACTGTGTTAATTAAGTGCATCAGATTTGTTATCAGTGTATTGCCAATCAGGTGTGAGTTCAAAGGTTAAGGCCCCCTTAGTTTCCCTGAGCAAGAAAATTTACTTTTGTTGCTCAATACTATTTGGTTCCAGGATAATTAAATTACGTTTATGTTCAAATTACAGTCAAATTAAACATAATTATATGTAGTACATGTATAAAAGAATCGATTCGTAAGGAATAAATTGGAATCTGAAAAATATACGTAAAAAGAGGATCCAAATTTTTGTTGTTGTAATGGTTACTTAGGTGATAAAAATGTGATAGTACTGTTGTGTTTACAGGTGTATACTGTGAGACTGAGAGAAGCGCCCAGATCTCTGAACCTTCCACGTCAAACAGCGGTG
>ENA-OREC01002321-OREC01002321.1-marine-metagenome-genome-assembly--contig:-NODE-2321-length-10417-cov-12.970793_pt1 | contig 10417 bp, 2 predicted proteins | sample MGYA00248626_ERZ508543 | MGnify/ENA primary metagenome ERZ508543 (study PRJEB26211, sample SAMN05518279) | marine metagenome | isolation source: Puget Sound, Washington, USA | host: Bankia setacea...
AGTTCACCGCCACAAGCAAACAAATGGCCAGAGTCCTACCGATTTGTCCAGAAGTAGTTCACTGCCACAAGCAAACAAATGGCCAGAGTGACCTACCGATTTGTCCAGAAGTAGTTCAGTGCCACAAGCAAACAAATGGCCAGAGTGCTACCGATTTGTCCTGAAGGAACAGATTTGTTTTATTGTCAGTTTTGTTCAATCAACCATATCCAGGGAAAGATAACTACACACACGTCCCATTTCTATATGATTTTGGATGGAGGATCAGTAGATATTTTGGAAATCTATCATGCATTTTTTTTAGTTTTTACAATACTAAGTGAAGGACAAGCAGAGATGGTGACAATTTCCATGACTTGATAACATATTCACTGCAGTTGCATCATTTATAAAGTAGTTCACTAGAGGAGACCTTTTTTTTCATTTTTCACTACTAAAAGAACAAGATAGCTGTGGGTTGGAATATGTGATTTTTTTGTTAAATAGTTGGTGTAAAGAACAGAATAAAAACCTCACTATCAATGTTAAATGCCATGTTGAGACCAAACTCTCAAATCTGTCTTGAATTGCTTATCAAAACTTATTTAACTTTTGTTTGACTGTCCACTTATGTACTTTATTGCAGTAATTATTTAGGCATTTATCCTTTCTCTACGCTGAAATTACATTCTTTTTTATCTGCCTGTCTGTAGACTTTTGTTTTGTATAGCAGAAATCAAACAGCAGACCCAGACAGAACGCAGGTTTCAGTTTTACAATTAATTTTGGATTTAATAGACAAAACATATCTGGGATTTATTTTGGATCATTATGCTTCAGCCATTTATACAAAGCCCTTTCCAAAGTATAAATATGTAAAAAAACATACCACAGAAATATTTGCCCTGTTTTTATACCCCCGCAAACAACATATTTTATTTGTTGGTGGGGTGGGGGATGGTGGTATATAGGAATCAGCCAGTCAACCCTCCTTTTCGTTCGTTGTTCCGTCTATCTGTCTGTCTGTCCATATGTCTTGTAAGCTCGACTTCTCCTGAACAGAAGAACCGTTACTGATCAAACTTCACACAGTTGCAGTATAGGACCTGAGGATATGCACGAAGGGAGGTAATCCTGGTCAGAAATATTTCAAGGGAGATAATTAGTAGTGCGGTGTTAGGGGTATCATTTTGGGATTTCACTCAAAGCTATAGATCTACCTTAAATAACCAATGTTGTGTATTGACGATTTTCCTTTTTTTTCTTTTCAGCTATATATGACCTTAGTTCAAAGGTAGACTTCACCTGTCAGTATAAAGTACAGAACCTCAACTATACGCCCTTGTGTTTAGATTATTGGTAAGTATAACATAGATCGGAAAACAATGTTCAATAAACCTACCGCTAATGTTTATAGAAACAAACGGGAGAAAAAGTAGATTTATAAACTTTAAACTCTAAACTGTATGTACCAATAAAGTTATAGTTTAAACATAGATGGGAAAAAAAAGCTAAATAAACCTACCGCTCAAGTTTATATAAAAAAACGGAAGCAAAATGAGATTTATAAACTTAACACTATAAACTGCATGTACCAATAAAGTTATAGTATAAACATAGATGGAAAAAAAGTTAAATAAACCTACCGCTAATGTTTATATAAACAAATGAGATTTATAAACTATAAACTCTAAACTGTATGTAACAATAAAGTTCATCTTTTATTTTTTTAGGGGCCATATGGATCATTTTTCGGCTTGATTCACAAATGAATATCGAAAGTTTAGTTGTATTTTATGTCTGGAAACAAAACATGCAGTGATTTCAGCACAATAACTTACCTTGTTTTAAAAGTAATAAAGGTGTTATTAATATTCTCATACAATGTATTACGCCAGCTTCAAATAAACTTTGATGAAACTTGATACCGGAAATATTGTAAAGTTCCCCAGAGGGTCTATGAATGGCATATCATAAAAAATTATAATCAAGGAAATATCATGTAAGAATCTATGATACGTTTTTACTGCAGGTCTAATCCAATGAACCCTAATGAAGCAATCCTGGTGTTTGGAGATGTAGGTGGCTATGTAAACGTTCTCTTCTTCAACTCGGCTCAGATTGCCCTTTTTGAGCGCCCACCTGCTCCAGCGGGAGAAAAACAAGGTATCGTTGTGCACACAAATAGGCTTTAGATAGTTTTGGATTTTTGTTTATATACATTTGGACTGCTTGTGTTCCAGATATATTTTATGAAGAAGGAAATTTGGATTTGCAGTTTTCAGCAGACACGTTTGATCTTTAATATGCAGATTGTTTTTATATATAGCCAGATAAACATAACAAACATTTAGCTCATTGATATAAGCATTGACGCTTTGAAAAAATATGTTTGGAAAAAATGAATTTTATTCCCACATGTCATTATACCAAAAAAGTTGAACGATAATTCTTTTTTTTAAAAGATAAAAAATCTACCAGTATTGTGTTTAATTGCATCATGGTCATTTCAGTTTCAATTTTGATAAATACTTATCAGCTACTGCTTGTTTGTTTCCTAAAATGAGCATTTCTTTACTTACTAAATACACAACATGCATGCTTCACCGTATAATCACTGGTGATAATATATTAGCTTGGTATGCACATTACAGCACCATATAATCTTGCTGCTTGATTATATATTGCTAAGTAACGTAAGATTAGTATGATTCAAGTTTTTCATTTGAACTATTATTAATCTTTAGAACATTTTGATAGAATATCCGTAGCAATCAGATTTTTCCTATGCATGTAATAATTGGATATCTGAAATCGGGAAAACGTGTAAATAAAAACTTCTTAAGAACTTCAGCCCAGCATTTAATGTTATTATATATACTTTTACTAATGTTTACTTGTATATTTTAATATCTTGGAATATTTTGCACCAATTGAAATGTTTGTTTGCAAAATAATCGTTCACAGAGCACTTTGTCACTGATTCGTACAAAAAGCTGATCCTTGTTTCAACTTTATCACATGCAGCTTGCTTGATTAATCTTCACGCTGCTGTCTTTCAAATATACTATGTTAACAATGTGTCGAATCACAACAAGAATAATAACAAACGTATTTTTTTTCCCACGACTAGTCACTTTCCAAGGTATTATAAAAGTTCCCGTTGGGTGTATTGTTTTACCGGTTGTCCATGGATTCCTTTTTACCATTGTTACAGTTGACTGACCTATGTGTTCATTGTTCAGCTTATGTGTTCAGTTAGTGTAAGTCATGAAAATACCACTCGTCCTTATGATTCCTTCTTTTCATTTGAGGGACAACTCTGTACATTCTCATGAGTGCTCTCCCTTTTGGGTAGATATTTCTACAATACGTATAGAGTAAAAATGTTTGAAACTGTGTTTTCCTTTAATGTTAAGGACAATAATATATTTCCATGTTTACATAATATTAGACTTTCCTATAACATGCTTCAGTGCTTTGTCAATCAGAATGTTCATGTCTACATAAAACTTTAAACATTAGTAGTTTTCTTTGTTAAAAGTAATGAAAATACCTATCCAAAAGGGAGAGCACTCATGCAAATATACCTAGTTGTCCTTATAACGGAAAGAGGGAATTGCTCTGATGAGTGATTTTTGATGCAGCGCGAGTAAACATTTTGAAATCTGTAATGCATTTTTACCTGTTTTTTACCATAACCCACAATAAGCAGGTCAAGTGGAGATTTTGAAAAAAGTGTTAATGCCCTGTAAATTTATCAAGGGGTGAAAACGATTAGGTTCTATCTCCTTCTTAATCCATAAGCACTTAAAACCCTAGCGCTTTCACCTTTCAACAAACATGACAGTTCTCTTGAAAAATGTTTAGAAATTTACACCCAGTATTTTAAAGGGTGAAAGCCAAATGGTTTTAAGTGCTATTGAGTAATGACACAGATACCATTTTTCATTCAACCCTACACTTTGCTTATTAACAGCTTCTTAATTTGCCATTTTTTTTATTAGGCAACGATAATTTTTTAGACGTTAAGTGAACTTATTTATCCAATAAGCAAATCACTTTTAAAACATATTGGGTGCTATGTGTTGTTATGTGTGTAAAGTAGATGAAAAGCACATAGTACAAATTATGTATTACGTTTTGAGCCCTTGACCTTTTGAAAACATCCAACGCTTCTTTTATATTAAATCAAGTTATATCAACACAAAAACAAAATTGGCTTAGAAAAAAGGGAATTTCCGAATTTATATATTTTACTTTCACTTTTACAATTTCTTTAATAACTACATGTAGTATAAAATCCAAATTTGATTCACTTATAATATAAGCTTTGAACACTGAACATATCTAACCTTGGTATAGGTACGTTGTACAGGTGTAGTGTGCATGCTGCCTATAGAATCAACTAATAACAGTCATGCTGGATATTGTCAGAGAAAGCAAAAGGCCGCAAACGTTACTGGTCCGAAAATATATTTTGTTTCTGACTTATTGTGTAATTTCTGATTTTTTTTATAGGCTCAATTGCTACCGGTCATTGCCTAAGAAATGGCATCTTTTGCATAGGCTGTTATGTAGACTCAAGCTTTAGAACACTTGCAGATGCCTTTTTTGTCAAAACACATCTTTTGCATTGTTTTAGAATATTTATAGTTTAATACAGATTTGAAGAAAACAATCTTATAATAATGATTACTGGTGATTTTAATTTTAGGCGAAAACAGTATTTGAATTAAGAATTAATTTAAGATATTTATCAATTCTGGTACTGAATTTCAGTAAAAATGTTTATCACTTGGTTAATTAAGACAATTATTAGAGTTTGAATGTTGTGCTTCAAGATACAGCATTCAACAATACAAACCGATACTTCTTTTATATTACACATTTTTTATATAAATACATCATTAATTTTTTAACTAATTTTGCTCTAATTAACACAAAATGGTTAACCTTTGATTTGCAAAGCACAGTGTGTGTGAGAGAAAGATTGTCATTCAATTTTGTAAAAACAATACTGAAAATACAACTATACAATTATTTGGATATTGAAGAAGAACTCTTACAGTTAAAATGATTTCCAAATTAATGAGAAATTATTTACAAACAAAAATGTATGACCCTTTATTTCTCTCACACACAGGGCAATACAACAGAGAACCCTGTGTGGTGTGTGATTTAAATGTGTTTGTGTTTTTTTGTTACTAATGTTTGTTATTGCATGATTTATGTTTTTTATCCATTTCCGCTTTACCCCCCTGAAACCCCCCTGATTGGTATATAACCCTTGACCTTCCACCTTTGACCTCTGTGCACTTAATGTGTGAAACCTTTATCACATTGTCTCCGTCACCAGTATGGCAAGGTATGTATACTAACAACAGTTAACCATTCATTTTTAAACACTTTACTTTTCATTACCTTATATACAAGAAAGGCCATATCATTATTATACTCCCCCCCCTCTGCAAAAAAAGTTTTTGGGGGAGTATTTAGGCATCACCCTGTCAGTCCGTCTGTCTATATTTCTCGTAAGCGCAACTTCGATGAACCGATACTGATGAAACTTTACACAGTTGCATTATTCAACCTGAGGATGTGCATGAAGGAGGATAATCCTGGTCCAAAATAGTTCAAGGGAGATAACTAGTTGTGCAGGACAGTGGTATCCTTTGTGATTTGACTCACAGTTCTAGTTTTGCTTTGTTGCTGATTTTATTTATTGTTTTGTATTTTGTATTTGCTTAAGTATGCTGATATGTGTTTTTTTAAATCACTTAACATATTTATTGATTTTGAAAGATGTCCTACTTCAGAATTTATTTTGGCATCTTTGCAATTATTAATATCTTTTTGGTGTTCTCTTCTCTCAAGTGCAAGAATATACCATTGTTTTATGATGTTCAAAAATGGAGATGGTTTTAAAAGAAATATCATATTGTAACAGATGAGAACATTTGTCCAATCTCTTCAATTTGTTTCCTCTTGTTAAATTTATTCTTAATTGACTCAAAGTCTGTATAATTGTCAGTTAATCTTTATCACTTTCTATACAAATTACTAGTTCTACGATTCATGAATAAAACCCTCTATAAACCTTTTGTAACTGCTGTTGTAAAAATGCCATACATTAACGCCATTTCTTTCGCTATATTTCCATGTATGCTGAATGTAACTATATCATATATTTCTTTATTAACCAAGCCAGCGTAACCAATATTTCTACAATAATGAATCCCCTGTATAACTAATTGATATTACCTACTAATGGCATTGTGCTGTAAGAGCAGCTGACCATCCAATTAACATATTCATGCATTTACAAGGTTTCATTTCAAGGGGTGAAAGTAAAAGGGTTCTAAGTGCTATTGAATAACGAAGCAGATAGAATTTAACCCTGTTGCATTCACCCCTCGGAATTGTTTTTTTTCTTTTTTGTTCTGCTGCTCAAGCCTGCATTTTGAACTTTGTATAAACATTTGTATCTTTTTTTCTTTCCTTTTTCATTGTGATGCAAATGAATGAAAGTGTAAGAAAATGTTTTAGGATCAGAGTGCTGACAACAATGTGTTCTGTTTGTAGAGACATGTTTGAACTTGGACTTGAATGATATTGCTTCGGGTCGATATAAGAATGTTACCTATACAAAGTACTCAGCCCACAATAAAGAATGGACAAGATCAGGTAAGTGTACAAGAAATAAGAATGGTATCATAGTTGTCAATGGTTTGATACTGCTTCACCGGCACAGGCTTCAACAATGTCAACACCCCAGACAATGCTCATGTTTTATGGTATTTTGAAATATTATACCTTACACAAATTTGATCCTTCTTTGTGTATACAAACTGCAAGAGGCCTTAATTTAGTGTAGTACGTGAGCTGACAACTTAGCGGCCCACTATACTGAAATAGTGACCAGTCACTCCGGGCCGCCTGGCATTAATTAATAACCTCCCAGTCAGCCCAATGCTCACTGTTTAAGGCTGACTGGTTGGTCACTATAATACCATGAGGCCCTCAGTGGTGTGTTCTATTTCTTAAATCATATTCATTTAAACTTTGTACTACAACCAATGTTATCCAGATATTGATTAAGTACATAGCTTAAGTCTTTTACTGAGAAAAATTGCTGCTTTAAGCCTGAAACCTTAATAATCTTTTTGGCATTTTTTTTAATTAAGGACAAATTTTAAGGTTGAATGCAATCTATAACTCCTTAATTAAATCCATCACAGCTTTAGTTTGCTTATATATACTTTATTCTTAGTATTTTGAACGCAGTCTTAAATAAGCATAGTCAGCAGTTTATAAATAATCAAGATCCAAAATCATTGCGTAACTAAATGTTTTACATAAGTGCTCTATTAAAACAGTACCTAGGTGAAAATGTTTGTATGAATGTTCACTTTCGAATCTTTTTAACCCAGCAATTCCCTATTTTCGAAATTTTAAGTTTGTAAGAGTTTGCTCCCTTGTTGGCAGGTCTTTTTATAATGTGTATTATACAGTAAAAATGTTTGAAATTGGGGTTTTCTTTAAATATCAAGGACGATAATAGATGTCCATGTTAACATACTATCAGACTTTACTATACCATATAGAAATGCTTCAGTGCTTTGTCAATCAGAATGGGCATGTCTATATCAAATAGTAAAAAAGGATAGTTTTCTTTACACAAACTATTGAAAATACCTACCCAAAAAGGAGAGCACTCATGCAAATGTACAGAGTTGTCCCCAAAAACGAAAAGAGGGAATTGGTATAATAGCTAGTGGTAATGGTTGTTAATTTTCTTTTCATTCCAGTAAAGTATTCCCAGTATTTGGAGTGTTTCGTGAGCTGTGCAACAAGTACCCATAAGTCTGTTGTGATTGGATGGATGGAGAAGCACACTTCTGTTAACCAACCTGCTAAACAGTGAGTTATCTCTTAAAGATAGTGATTCTAACTTTGAGGTTAAATGTTCAAATTCTAAAAGTCGCTACAAATGAAACAAATACCTAGCATTAAACAATATGAATACCGGTAGGTAAACATCGAGCATTGAGCTGCAAAGTCATGTGTAATTTTAGACTCTACGTTGAAATAGGGCAGACATTAGTGTTAATCCCGATTTAAAGCACTGAATATTAATGTAGAAATTACCGTTGTCAACACGCCTGAGTACCCTATAGCACTGCCTGTGGTTGGAACTTGCCAAATGTAAATGCTCATTGTTTACCTATACTAGGATAGCACTTGAAAACTATTATAACGACGACCAACAATTTGAAAAATATTTACCTCAAAATTAGAGTCACTACCTTTAACCTTTGTTTAATCTACTAGTATTTTGATTGTGCCAACACTTCATGCTGATTTTACAGATAAGAATATTATATTACTTATTAATGCATATAATAACTATGCGGAGTTAATCAGACATTACACATATATTCCCTGATTATATATATATATTTATTCCCTGTAACATTAACAAGCAACCACAAAGTTCAGTGGTAACAATAAAGTATAGTTTGTTTATAATCACACTTCTGTTGCCAGGTTACACTGTTTAGTATTTAAGCCAACGACTTTCACTTTTGAGTCTGTATCGAGTGGTGAAAGCAAAAGGGTTCTAAGTGCTATTGAATGATGGAGCAGATAGAATTTAGCCCTGTTGCATTCACACCTTGGAATTGTTTTTTTTCTGCTGCTCAAGCCTGTATTTTGAACTTTGCATAAACATTTGTACATGTATCTTTCTTTATTTCTTTTTTTTATACATTCACCCCCAAGGTACATATGTCTTCACCATTTCTTACAATAAACCCTGTCACCGAATTTGTAAATTATGTGTTGCTCATCACTATATGTTTAATTAATATAATAAAGTCTATGTATATAAAAGTACATCAATAGAGCAATTTGGCCTTTCTTTTGTTAAATAAGTAGAGTTTTGCTATAAATTTGCTATAAACCTTGATATTTAGAACTTCTTTTTTGGTCCCAAACAAATGCTATCAATGTAATTCGGTCTCTCTATTAAGACAAACTAGTACACTGTTAGTATATATAAGTTAACAAACGACTGTCACTTTGTATCTGTATGTTTGTATTGTATGGGAACATTGACCAGACACTTGTGAATTCATTACACAGCCTGCTGAATTTTGATATAGGTGGATTAGATTGTCATGTTATTATAGCAGAGTATATATCTAGTGTTGATTGTATACACATGTAACACCAATTTTGTAATGCATTAATCCATGTCATTTATTCGTGATTGTATGGTCAATCTTCGTATACAATACCAGATCCTAAAGAATACATGTCACTGAATCACGTATCACTAATCTGTGTCTTGATTTTAAAGGACTTGGAGGTTTTTACCCGGGTAAATGTATAGATTGCACACTTACCAATGCAGTTAGTATATACATGTATAGAAATAGGAACTCTTATATTAACAAAGCACTATTTGGCAGCCAATCAGGAACGTAGGCGATAGGATAGACTGGGATGAATGTGAAAGGGTTCAGTCAGCTTTTTATTTTTAATTCAAAGCTCTTCGAACCTTCTCGCTGTTATCTCCCTTGGGTTGAAGCATTGATTTTAGCGTTTGATGATTTTTTTGGGATGATTTTGCAGGGAAGTGGTAAAACCATACTGCGGTAGTAAAAGGCTTCATAAATGCAAGAAAGACACATTTTTCATGTCATCAGCATTATTTTTAATACCACAACTACCACAATTATCATGTATAAAAATGCATGATGGAAATATACTTGTGTGATTCTTTAACCCCATTTCATTCTGATCACTGCTAAAACTGTTTTTCAGATCTTACAGGTTTCAACTTTTATCAGAACAAAATTGATTCATTATCTTGTGAAGATGAATGTATTTTGCTTTCCGAAAATCCAAATAAAACCCAATTTTTTAAATAAATGTAAATGAAACTTAAAAAAAAGAAACGAAAGAGTTCCTATTTCTATGATATTGTGTTGAAGGCCATATCATGTATTTGTATGTTGTTCCAATTTGGTGGTAGAATGCAGATTATATTATTCACTTTCTACTTTTAGTCTTTGTGATTTGATTTGTTCCATTTTTATATATATATATTATATTAACGAGATCCTTAGAGTCAGCCAGTCTAAAACTATATACAATTTATATTGGTTTATGAATAACTCACATACAAAATCCATTCAGTTGCACAATTAAAGCTAATACGTTATGTACAGAGTATGATTTAGTTACAAATGCTATAGTCAGATGTTTAACTTAGTGGTTTCTAGTATTCATAAGCTAAAAGTCTCTAGATAATATTAGTCTGACTTTGACCTAATTAAGATGCTAGATGTCTATGTTTTAAAGTAATATTATACTCATATTTGATATTAAAGAAAATGAATGAACGTATAACAGACAGTTAATATATCAA
>ENA-OREC01002322-OREC01002322.1-marine-metagenome-genome-assembly--contig:-NODE-2322-length-10414-cov-12.503434_pt1 | contig 10414 bp, 3 predicted proteins | sample MGYA00248626_ERZ508543 | MGnify/ENA primary metagenome ERZ508543 (study PRJEB26211, sample SAMN05518279) | marine metagenome | isolation source: Puget Sound, Washington, USA | host: Bankia setacea...
ATTGGCCCTACATGTATACATTGGCCCTACATGTATACATTGGCCCTACATGTATACATTGGCCCTACATGTATACAATGGCCCTACATGTATACATTGACCCTACATGTATACATTGGCCCTACACGTGTACATTGGCCCATTGATAACTATTGATGACTGTATCGATTAGAACAATATACTAATTATAGAAAAATCAAAGCATACCTTGTCTTGTTAACAGTTGTACACACGCTTAGAACCAGTTTTGTTGTTTACCAAAATTCAGAGCAAGAAGGTGTACCACGAACAAGGAATAAACCAAGTGACCAAAGGTGATACCGAGCTAACTTCGGTTTTAGTTTGACGTTCATTCAATTACACAGCAAGGATCAATATATTCAACCAATACAGTAGTCATCTCGAAACGAAATAAAAATGTTCAATAACCACGATTATTTAGTTAATATAATCATTAAGTGACCAAAGAAGTGCGCTGATATCATAACTCCGTATTTGGGACGTATGTGTACAGCGGATACGTTGACATACAGTTTGGTAACACAGTTTAGAGAATTGTAGACGGACAATAAAGCTCATCAGCTGTTATTGAAACGCTGCTCTCAGTTTCGGGAAAGTGGGAACACACCCATCCTACACGTATGTCCTGGGTAAGCTTTGTAAAGGACAACACCCTATACTATTCTTTTACTCTAATACTGTTAGGTGATCAATATTTTATAACTCGTATACCGAATATTAGTACGCTTATCCTGTATAGATGGTCCATCAAGTCATACCAAACGAGTTTGATATTAATTATAGTTCGAATGTTAATACATGTAGAACCAAACGAAGCCTGTTACCCAAAACACGAAGTTAATTGGGGGTAAACTCTTCTGACCATTGCGAGAATTATTCACACTACCCAAACCCCACATACTCCCGTACCACAGATTGTCTTTAGTTTATCGAACATTATATACACTGAGCGCTTAACACTGGCAAAATCTATTTCATCATCGACCTTGATTCTAGGGAGAAAAATACGCGAGAAACAACATTTAAGCGTCCTAGAGGCAGAATAACGTGCCGACTGCCTCTCCGTAGAATAGATTGTCTGTCAAACAACACCAGCAATCACTTTTGTTATACCAACTCGCTAGATACGGGCTGCAGACTAGGCTCTCAACAAGAGATTGGTTCACATTTATTTAGGAAATGCTCTGAAAAGATAAAAGCCGGAGTATATATGTGTCTTGTGGCAAAGAGCGTGTTTAAACAAATGGGTTTAGATCAGTTTGTCCTCGTTTTAAGCAGGATTTAGTTCTTCTGTTTGATTGGTTTCGTGTTAGGTTTCATTTTGTATCTACATTCGATCAGAAAACTGACTCAAGATTAATATAAATGTTCCCAACAAGGTTCAAATAGCCTAGATGGCGTCTATGGGTCGGGGGTTTACCGGGTGCTGTCTCTGGTTGGTTCTTATCGGAAAAGATAGAAGGGGTCTACCAATGTCCATCTCTCACTGTTGGTTCATGCACATAATAACTTAGTACTGGTTGGTCTGACTTTGTACAGGGAAATGTTAACTACCTGTTATTAATTTATTACATCATCGAATACAGCTTTAGAATAGCGTATAACTTGTCAAATAATAAAAGTCACCGATCACTGTATCGGTACAGGAGTTAGTTTCACCGTTTCAAGTTGACAACCATCGGTTAGGAGTTGTTTATAAGAATTCATCTTGTGAATAAAACTAGTTGACACAATTAGCACAATAGATAACTAAATCAAATTTCTTTAGGGTAGCGAAAAACTAGGTTGACCACATTTAACAATGGTGGCATTTAGACTAATTGGAGTTTGCTATCGAAGAGATTACCATCTTAGTTCTAGTGTCCAACAATTTCAAAACAAAATATGATTTGAGAACTTATTTGGCCTGAAGAACTAATCTGCGCGGAGAGAATAATGTTACCCAGGTGTTACAAGATTCAGAGAAGACGCATGACTCTACCAAGCTATTCAAGGTATTCATTTAAAACAGATGATTTAACCTAAATATGTATGAACCTTTAAAGGTAGACTTTCGCTCAAATCAAACAATGACATATTCATCTGTAATTCATAGCCGTAAAGTACTTATAAAATAATACCCTAGTGGAATATATAGACAACTGAACTCAATCTTATAGCTAAGTAATCATAAACCGAATTTGTCTTAAAGAATATTTAACGGGTCAGTCATAAAAGATGTTTAGTACTTGCGAGCAATTTGAAAGTAGGTAAACGTTGTGTTGTTATTTCTTTCAAAATCAACACACATTCCTTCATGAAAAGCATTTTATTATAATAAATGTATGCTAATTTGTTACAATATTTGTTTATGAAATTAATTAATTGGGAACGAAAGGACAACTTTAACTCATCAGCCAATGTATCGTATATGACACAGGGTTACTTTACGATCTGTCAGCTATTGATAGCTAACTGCATTTTAATGTACTGCGATTCTATTATCCTAGGTAGAATAGTGGATCTATATTTACAAGCTGAACACATCTCTATAGCGTTTCAAGTTCGTCAAACCAAATCCGAATCAATACTATGCAATTAGACACACGACAACTGCGTTTTAATGACAAAGTTAAGTAATTATCGTCGTTTTAGTAGTAAGAATTCCATTTAGCTCAGTGATCTCTCGAGCTGTCGAGTTGTTTCGGTATTTATCATGAGCCAATCGGAAAGTATTTGTTGATAATTAGCCCTCGTTCGGCTTAAAAACTAACTAAAGCTTACCTAATTGTCACTGCTGTTGATGGTGTTGTTGTTATTGTTGGCGTTGGTGTTGATGGTGGTGACGATATTGTTGTTGTTGTATTGTTTGATGACTATGTTGTTGTTGTTGATGATGATGCATTTGTTGTTGTTGTTGGTGGTGGTGGTGATGATGAATTTGGTGTTGTTGTTGATGATGAATTTGGTGTTGTTGTTGTTGTTGTTGACTATAAATGTGTTGTTGTTGTTGTTGTTGTTGTTGATGATGATGATGTAGTATTTTTGTTGGTGTTATTGTTGTTGTTGCTTCACAGCAAAACTCCAATCTAACGAGACATGAGAGCCGTTTCATTAATGTGTCCTAGGTCTGATATCTCACATAGGTGTGAGAACTGACCGTTGGAAGATTAGTATACCATAAATTAGTACAATTAATACACCTATTAGTATTGATGGATCGACCGAGTTTTTAATACGGAAAATATACTGTATGACTAGAACTCTCTTATTGTAGTTGCTTTATCCAAACAGGAGTCACACATAGCTACACTCTATCCCAAACGTATAGTAGATCTATATTCACCACCAACAAAACATATGCATTATAACGAAGCATTTGCTCTAAACGAGTGTGTGATACGGAACATAAACGATTTGAAAAGAACGCCCTTAGTTGTACAGCCGTGTCAAAAAATAGTCCAAAAAACTATAATCTACCCCAACCGTACAGGAGATGGTATCTAACATCACCACAAACTGCTATGCGAGATTTATAAAATAGGATTATTATATAGAACACCCTAAGTTTTCTTTACCCGTTTCCAGAACTCGTATAGGCACTATTCGAAGCGGTTCGTACAGCACAGAGCCCAGGAAAGTAACGTAAGCAGGTTAATCACTTGATTTAATGCAATAAGCCAACTCTGCTACCATTCTTGGTCCGCTGTTGAAAAGGGAAAATCAACGTTTGTTAGCGATGCGGTCCAATACTAGAAGCATCGATCAATACAGACACCAGCCTCTTTATTTGTACACAGAAATACATATCCGATATTCTCTATTAATAAAGGCTCAGCCGCGATGTTTACTTTATTGCGAAACATTAAACACGTGGTTCAACGGTTTTTACTTTATGGTACAGCGAGGTTAAAGTTGAATATTATTTCTCAGCTTTTATATGTATATATGGTACTGTATACGAATATTGACCAGAAACTACGGAATAAATAACATGGACCAATGCATTGCAAAATAGGTGATACATGTGTATACAATGGACACGGGTCCTATGCTCTGTTGTAATAAAACGACAGTCTAATCCACCTGTTTCACAATTCAATAGTACTCTCATGTTATCAATGTTGAATGGTGTGTTTACGTGTCGAACGTGTCACTGTTGTTTGTTGGTGTTGTTGCTGCTGTCGATGTTTTGTTGTTGCATGTTGTTCGTGTTTTTTTCCAAAACGATATATTCTGTCTTTGATACGACAACCATCACCTTTAAAAGAGTTTCTCCTTTTAAGTAGCCCTTTTCAATGAGTTTGGTTTGACCATTACATCTGTTCAAATATAATGTGACCTAACACCTTAATCGATTTCTCGAAATACAAACGTGAATGATTCACGTTCGTATATTTCTATTTCCGCAATAACATCCCCTGAACCCTCAACATTCTTTATTATAGCTTCACAACTAGAAACACTGAAGTCACACATACTACTGATAATAAAAGTAAAAACTCCAAGTAAGTGAGTACTATGTAAACATGTCAAACGTTCTCAAGTCAAATTGTTGTTTTCTTCTCTTCTCATATGTTTTAAAATCTTATCGCGTTATATCTAAATCGCAAGTTAGGCTAATCGTCAGTCATACGAATTATGGTCCTTGTGATTTCATTGCTAACAAGACGTCTAGAACAAGTGAATTTTTAACCAACATTCTGGAATCAATTCCCTATTCACGATCACCTATTATATCATCACATCTCATATATTTCCCATCATAGGTCAAAGCTACGCTTAGAGTTAAGTCTTACCAGCTTGCCTAGTTCTATCTATCTGCTTGCAACCGTTGTTTGATGTGTTCTTCCAAGCCAATAGTATGTCCCAGATGATGCATTAATCGTACAAGTACATGCTTTAAGTTATTTCCCAATCGTATGCTATATATGCATGAACAAACTAATGCATAGTTATATAGAACAGACATGTAGATGCGATAGATCAAAGGAAACAATTCTAGAGATGTGGATAAACGGTTTGATCGGAACCAACACACTCATTACTACATATTACATATTTACCCTTACTTTTTTGAGCGTGTATAAACAACGTCTTCACTTATAAATCAAAACAGAACATGACTGTAATTGTAGATGTATACAGTTTAAATGGAAGTATTTGTGCATTGGATATTTCGTTTGTCTGTCCATCAGTTGTTGCCTTATTTTATAACTTCCCTTGATCACTTTCGGACAGTGACATATACCACACCGACAGTACGGTCACTGCATCGGATCGCAATAAAGTGTATGTTTCTTCGTTGGTCTATATCGAGCCAACTATAACAAAATCAACAACAACAACAACAACAATCAAACTCGTTTTAAATTGTGCTTCATACACTAGTTTCAAGACTATTAACAACATACTGTTCATTGAACACTTGGAATTATATAAAACATAAATCACTATAGTTAAGCATTAGACTATCAGTATATAACAAGCTCAGTATAGATTCAAGCCCTTACTTAAATGTCACAGCAACTCCCTTTAATAAGAGCACCTGTCAGTACGTATCGGCACGTATCATACTACATTCTACTGTATCTTAGTGTTGCTGTATTATGTTAATATATACATATCAGATTTAAATTCAGTTTTGTCGTCTGTGTTAATTGTGGAATATATCAGAGGATATTCACGTTTTGGATCGATTACTTTGGGTAAAAACAATACCAATTATACTGACCCGTGAAGCAGTTATACGAGAAGGGGAACATCAAAGTTGTGATCGTTATCTTGTAAATGAGTTTAATTGTTCTGAACAGATCAAAGAACAGCGGTAAGTTAGCATGGCTAGTCATCATTGTCTTATTAAGTTAGTATACAAGAAACAGTATCTACTAGTTGAACACTATGTTGTCTCGCTGGACTGCTTCGATAATGAATTGCAAAGGACCGTTCGAGCAATGAATCAACTTTTCAAAACATCAAATCATCGAGAAATGAATTAGGTTTACACTCTAGCCCAGCAGCTAATGAGGTTGTTTGCAAAATTATCATACAACTATTGAACACATATCTTCATATAGCTTGTCAAACCATTAAAAAGCTAGTAATGTTAGACCATAAACATGTTGTTTTTCTAATGCTATTTATCAGTATTGCACGTTCAACCTCAAATCTGCTTGTGATCGGCATTTGAACAATTTCAGTCGGGTGGGCGATTCAGGGCCATCGAATACCTCTTGTTTTTGTTTTGTATATTTGTTATGTGAGTGTGTGTGTGTGTGTGCTTTGCTTAACATGTGAGAGGTTTTTACTTATCACGTGGTTGCAAAATGAGTTGCAATATATCACATGTAAAACAACAAAAGCGCACCTAACTAGTGATTGCGTGTCTTTATTGAGCCTACTTATGTTTATTACATCTACGGCCTAAAGTTATCGTCCTAGCTCATTCGTATATATAATTTTATTTGTAATAGATCCATATCGATTTCTCAAACCCCATCAGTTCTAAATGTAGGCCAAAAACAACATAACGTGCAGGACGTCTATGATTGGCTCCAAATTATTGAAATAGGTCAGTTCTGTTATATATTGCCAGCTGATCTCTACGATAATTATAGAATAGAAATAGCAGAATAAGGCTTAACTTGGCATGGTTATTATAGAGGTAGTGTCAACTGCATTGTACACATTCGTATAAAAGGTTGACCATATTTTATTCCCAATATGTTCATTATCTTCCATGATATTTGAATTGTACTCCAATCATAACGCACGGAAGACGAATTAGTTTGAAAAGGAACAAGCGCTCTAACGTATGATGCAACGTGAAGAAGTGTGTTTTACAAGATGCTCCCTATTGTTCATACAGTGTCATCCACTCAGCATACAACGCGTTTCTTTTTGTATTTTAGATCCTCAACTAAAGAATAAATAGATGACAATATATTAGTGGATTCGTCAATATATTATTGTAAGAATGATTCCGAAAGTATCAGTTCTATAGAGTTTAGAAGAGCGGCTTGGCGCAATGTGTAGCGCGTCTGTCTCAAACGGTCAGTCGTTCGAGCCCCATTTAAGGTTCCCGTTGTTTCCTTGAGCAAAAAAAAACAATACCTTCATTGCTTAGTACTTGTTTGGTTCCAGGAACAGATTCAAGCGTGATTTACATATAACAAACGTTGCTTGTTTCACCATCGAACTATAAATTAGTATACACTAAAGATTGTATTCAGGAACAAAGTTAGAATACACAAAACAAAACATAGTCAAAAAAACGCGGGTAGCTTAATGATGACAATAAGGACATATCGAACAGTAGCAACTTGCACTGGAACTGACTCTCCAAGTCCGTGGTGTGTGCAATCCCTTGCTCTGAGGACAGCATTGAGTGCGTGAACTCAACAAGAAGCATTGTCATGAATGAGAAATAACACGAGTTTTCTAGCGTAACGGTAGCGTCACACTACACGCATTCATACTTGGCTGTTTACAGTTTGAACGCCTATCTGAGAAGAAATGACGTGTTTAATTTTAGAGAATCTTTGTCGCCCTGAACCTACAACTTCTTTCTGAACTATCGGGTACCATGATGAAGTATTGAACAACAACTGAACAGTGTCAAGCCAATAATAAGGTTATAATAACAGCGTGTTTCTAGGTCAATGATCAAGCTTAGCAATCCAGAGCAAATCAATTAGTCGCAAATATCCCGATGGAGTGTATACTGGTGAATGTATCAATACGGTTGCTAGAACGGTTTATGTTAAATACAACCACGGAACAGCATAGTTAAAGTTTGATCTATGTTAATCAAAGCCATTCATGAAAACAAGTACATCCTTATAGTAAGTGAAGTACAGCGTTAGTATCAATATACACGCCTGTACCATTGTAATACGTTAATTATTTACCACTGGTGTTTTGTTGTAGCAGAAGAAATCACGGCATCGAGTGTAGTGTAAGCCAGGGTGATATGAAACTATTGAAACTAGGCTTCCGTTTGTCAATACAGTGTGAACGAAGATCAATCCAATTCTCGTTTACATCGTGATTATGGCGCTATGAAATACAAACACACGAATTTGCCAATATAACCAAAACAAAAAGACCCCCTCCACTAAAAGCCTGTAGACTAACTTATCTAAGAGAACTATACATAATATCGACCTAAATGGTCTACAAGAAGATATTGTCCCGCATTGTCTCGCGGGTTGCATTAACTACTATCGATCTGGTGGCCAGAAGAAGCTTGTTTACCTCCGCAGTTTCTTCATGGTAATACAGCCAGACTGGGAGTAATAATCTAGTAAAGTCACCGGCTAGTGCAAGACCACAACACTCTCACGCTATTGGAAAAACCTCAAAGAAAAATTCAATCGAGCTTCTCACCGTTGCATGAAGTTACAATGATGATTTGGATTGTATAGATGTGTTCTTACTGGTGGTGCTGAACATTGCTGCTGTATCCGAACCGTGTGTTTAGGACATAGGTAGCGTGTACACATGGCCGATTGTTTACGGCGAGAACATAATGTGGAAACCTCTTTGATGAGACTCTAAACTTAAGTTTTCGAAGACACGACTAACATGTCTTACATCTACATATATACAACTGTTGCAAAATCACTCGTGTCGAACTTTAACCAATAAATCAATTAAATGTTCATAATGTGTAACAAATGATGCTCTTATGTGTGTTGTGAGTATTGTTTGTTGTGCGTATGTTGTTTAGTTGTTGTTGGTGTTTTTCTTTTTTGGTGGTATTCGCAATTTAAAGAGCCGTTGACAAAGAAACGCTAATTTTCTATTGAAGGACACACTTTTAATTTATATAACACCCAAACTAATCGATTAAAACACACACTTATTCATGATTCAGTTGTCATAATTCGATCAAGCCAGACAGAAGTAAACCATGTGTTATATCAGTGATCCGTGCATAACAGGGGTGTTCTTAGCAACCAGCATACAACTATTGGAGCAAATAATCAATAACCAGTCGTGATACCATAATATGTAGTATAATTAACCTTTTTCTTTAAATATCTAAGTATATTCGGACTTTCCTGAATGTGATGCTGTACGGGTTCGCTCCCTTGTTGGTAGGGAATTGCCATTATGCTAACATAGTCAAGAACATATGTATACTATATATAATATATATTTTCATAAATCATATGAAAAGATTGCAGTGCTTTGAGCATTAGAATATGCGTACATGTATCAAATATAGTATTAAATCCTGGGAAGTTTCATTATATATTTCAATATATATCAACCCAAATTGGTAGACGACTTAGGTCAATGTCCCTCAAACGAGCATATTCTGATTCTCGTATGGCCGTTGTTAGTAAATAACCGTTTTACCCCGAAACTTGGTGTGTTTAAATTTACTTGTTTATATAACAAATACTTTTCTGAAAATTGTTCCAACCCCACCAACATATTAGACAATACAGTCACTGTGTTATTAGATGTTGTCTCAGAAACATCTTTGTCAGCTTAAAGATAAAGTCAACATGCGAGCTATTCTATTCAGTCCAAACTGTTCTTGTTATCTGAATCATTTTTGTTGGACGTAGCATGTTTGTTTGGCAACCATCTCTTCATTAACCTCTTTCAAGGCTCTATACGGTGTGATTACTTCAGAATTTTGGCAAGCCAGCAACAAGGTGTTCTTTAATTATTTACCTATATTTTGTCTTAAATAGAAGATAATTGGTTTTGTAGACATTTTACGCCGGTAAACATCCAAGCATACCACAGTTGACCTCCCCCTGGGCATCCCTAAATATATAACGTCCTCTGTTACGGTCAAGGTATAAACACGATCATTAGCTGGTCTTATCTAAGCAACCTGTTCGATAATAAAATATACTAATCATCTATTTGTTGTTGTCCGTTCAGGTTTACGGCTTCATTAGAGACAATTGTTGAGAATAACAGTTGAAACACCGAACCGGTTATGAATGAGATAACCGTTACAAAACTGATTCATTGATTAACTCCTGTTTGTTTTCAACATTTACGAGTTTCATTAATGACAAACAAGTCACCTAGTGTCTATCTGTTGTGCAATAATTCCTTGTGTTTATATGGTCGACTTGGTTTAAATAAATCGTCGTTCTGGTTGTCTGTCTGAAGCGCATGTTCCTTGTGTTTATATTGTCGACTTGGTTTAAATAAATCGTCCTTCTGGTTGTCTGTCTGAAGCGCATGTTCCTTGTGTTTATATTGTCGACTTGGTTTAAATAAATCGTCCTTCTGGTTGTCTGTCTGAAGCGCATGTTCCTTGTGTTTATATTGTCGACTTGGTTTAAATGAATCGTCCTTCTGGTTGTCTGTCTGAAGCGCATGTTCCTTGTGTTTATATTGTCGACTTGGTTTAAATGAATCGTCCTTCTGGTTGTCTGTC
>ENA-OREC01002323-OREC01002323.1-marine-metagenome-genome-assembly--contig:-NODE-2323-length-10410-cov-14.907868_pt1 | contig 10410 bp, 2 predicted proteins | sample MGYA00248626_ERZ508543 | MGnify/ENA primary metagenome ERZ508543 (study PRJEB26211, sample SAMN05518279) | marine metagenome | isolation source: Puget Sound, Washington, USA | host: Bankia setacea...
GAAAGGAACGTGTTGATACTATCTCATTCAGGTTTATAGTAAATAAGCGCTGTTTTGTTAGACCATAAAAACATTCAATGGCTGGTCGACATAAACACTTAAAACCGTCATGAGGAAAATTGGGACAAACGTAATTGTAGCGAAAAGATGATACTCGAAAATACTTGAAAATAAAATAAAAACAATCGATGAGTCACATGTTTGTCAGTGGACTATTAGAAGAGGGAAAAGTATGTGTTTGTGTTGGAATATTACTACAGCTGTTTATTTTGAAAGTATTCAGATTATGTTAAAAAATAAAAGCAATCAGTCGCGATTGAAATATGAATTGGATTGTTTTTGCAGGTGATTATCAGTAACTTGTCGTCTGCATACGCTTTGGTAAACAGAATTATGGCACTCCTGATGTCGATGATTGCACGTTTGTGACTCGATTTAATAAACATGTTATCATTGATGCACGTTTTCATAACAGTAGGGCGTTTACTTCAATAACTTCAAATATTGAATGAGTTGCATAACTGGCTATGGGGAAACCTACATCGAAAAATTTGAAAACTCTTTCTGGGTGACCAATCTCATGAGAATGATAAAGGATAAGTACCTAAGGGTTGGATCTCATAATCAAGCACTTACACAGTTTTAATCCTCACATTTGATGACCAAACAGTTACAATTCAAATGATTTGCTGTTCTGTTTGTACAAATACAGCTAATGAGTTTGTAAATTCATAGGTGAAATATAGATTCTGCCTTAAACGTTCTTGATCAATTTGTTCGCACTATAAATTAAACTTAAGCTGGATTAAATTATTAAGAAATCCAGCCTACTTCTATGTTAGCTAGGAACTGTCAGACAAATCTATCATTATTATCAACAACCGTATATTATGATTACCATATATATGTGTTTAACTGACACTTCATATCCATGCTTCTTTTATATCATGAATACATGTACTATCATTTCCTTGCATGATGAAAATTAAGTTCAGAAATTGCTCTGATAGATCAACCTAGCTATATTATACATTATGGTAGACTTAGTGGCACTTACCATTATATGTAAAGTGAAACTCTTAACATTAACAAATCTGAAATTAATGTCCTTTATCATTTGACCTGCACAAGTCTACTTTCGTCCATGTTTAAGTTTCCATACATAAAACTGTACTAGCTAATGTGATATAATTGCCGTATAATCTTGGAATTTAAGTCATATAATGTTTAACTGGCTATAAGCTGTATTATAATAATGATGGGTGAAAGTGAAAGAGTTCTATGTGCTATTGAATAGAGAAGCAGATAGGACCCTTTCACATTCACCCACTCAATATGCAAGTTAATAGAAGTTATAGCACTTAAACTGCACAGCTCTATATGTGTCGAGTCTAGTGTCAAGCCATTTTTCCACTTGACACACCAAACATAATATTGTACATCATTGATTACACAGGCATGTCAAAAAGACTCCTGATGTATGGTATTAAATACATTTATCTCTCGAAGCATGCTCATTACTGTCAAATATACGAGGCTACAGCTGACTGAGATATGAGCATCAGACCTGCAAATCATATCTGGATAAATGAATCTGTAATTTCAAATCTCCGCGTTAAATGTAAGGCAGGGGCATTCATTAGAATTTTATGACTTCATGTAGCATTCTTGCTTTTCAATGTTGGCGTGCATGAAAAAAATATTTCAAGAACACTCTCATAACTTATTTTTCTCCGGTTTACCTGTAGGTCGTGGAAGAGCGATATTAATAATCTTATGTTTTCTGTAGAATGAACACACACAAGGACTGCCGACTGCCCATGATAAATCAACTGTTTACTACCAAACTATATGTCCGCCTACCAAGCATATAAATATAGCATCAAATGGTGAAGGTGAGGATATGACTGCATTCTTCTACAGTTGATAAATCAAGCAGACTGCAGGGTGTTCCATCTCACTGCTTTGTGATGGTAAAATGGCCTTCAGGCAAGTCTGATTAAAACAGTTTTGATGCAACTAAGATTATGGGTGACATTGTCACATTGGTGGACTTTTGACACATATTAGTATGCTTGGCTTCAGTGTATCTGTGTGTAGAACTTGTATCCTGTGTTCTAACTACAGTGAAACCGGACTCCCTTGACCCATGAAAACAAAATGGTTTGGAGGGGATTCCAGTTAAAAGGCGTTATTTATATAGGAGTAAGTAGATTAAGGACCAATGCCATGTTTGGTATAGAAGGGATTCTGGTTCAGAGAGTTTACAGAGGTTTCACTGTACATGTAACATTCTGCTAATGGTCTTATTGGTGAATCGGTCTTAATGATATTGAAACTAGCTGTTTGGGAATGGACATGGGTGTGTTTTTTATTGTGAACTGGTTTTAATATTGAGTGGTCATAATAATGTACTTGTATTTGTGCAAGGAGTCCGGTTAAAAGATTGCCAGTAGTTCCAAGGTCTCTTCAAAATAATACAATGTATAAACAGAATTTGAGAAATGCCTAAAATTCAATAGATATGAAAACTTGCAAAAACAAACATATTTGACAGCATGAGGAACATTCGTTACCAGAAGTTTGATCATGAATACTGTAAAAGTACATTTTAGAATGAGAACTGAGTTTAGAAGGATATTTATCTACTAGAACTGGCTACTACAGACAGTGATCAATGTTATAGCAATGTTTCATACTTACTGCTTACTGCATGAATACTAGTTTACATACACAAGGTGATTAAATACAGATGATCCATGATCTGATAGTGTGACGCCCAAGCAAATTGTGTATCTATGTTGTCTGTAAAATGTTAATATCTTGAGAAAAAGACATTGTTTTAACATCTCTATCCTGCTGAATATACATATAACATGAGAAATTACAAGCTAAAGACTCGCTTAATTAGCATATTTTTTAACTCGTTAAACAGACAAGTCACGTAAGATCCTTTATATAATTTACGCAGATTTAGTACATTTTCTTATAACGTGTAAAACTGCTATATATGGGTCAGAATTTCCAGATTGCGAGTCAACTGTTGCCGAAAATAACATCATGTAGTTATATATTGAAGAACCATAAATAAACTGCTCAGAAATAGGATATATATAGCCATGTTGGTATGACTGTCGCATTATTGCCCATCAGCCATGTTTAATTTCCTTGTCCACCATGGTACTTAGAAACTATAATACGATCTTTATTCCTCCATGCTATTCCATGTTCCTGGAACAATTCTATTGTTTCCAAACCTGCATGACTGGGAAATTCTGGTTCTATTTTTTTATATACTTTTGAACAGCTTAGTTGGCTCTTTAGTGATAAAACGTTTGCAAATTTGATGTTCTAGCTTTAATATGAACGTTGCTGCCTATCAATCTTACCTGTCAATTAAGAAGTTTAGAAAATAATTGCTAGAAAACTTTCATAGTGCTCTTCGCTGTATGTGCATGTTTCATTCTGGGTTCTGAAAATCATACAGAGGTGGTTTGTATTTTTGATCATACTCCATTCAAAGGTTTTTCAGAAGTTCATAACTCTTCCAAAGACCTAAAAATGTTTTGTAGATTCCATGGTCACACTAAAGTTTGAATTGTTCAAGATATTGTATTTCTGTAAACTGTAACAAATACATGTACTCAAAAAAACTGCAGAAGATCCTTTCTTAATATGTTCATGATATTCCAGGTGTTTGTATTTACTTTACGTGATTACCTTATAAATCTTTAACATGCCTGTCCTGTTGAAGGTAACACTTAGCTAAATGGGAAACTTAGCTAATTGGGGACCGTTATTAAATAATTGCACAGTTGGCTTAGACATTCACTCACCGCATTCCTACAAACCACAGACACTCTGTCCATTGACCATAGGATATTAATGTGTGTTTGCCAACTAGATGTTACATGTACCATAGTGTTTACTGTCGTGGTTGGCTTGGCTAGTTGCTGTGGTTTCCTAAGCGGTCTGTCCAGATAAATCAGTAAATAGTGGTCATGTGTGGGTCTGCAGATTCTCGGTTTGAATCTCCAGTTGGCCAACATTCAGTATAGTGATTTTTGGCTGCCACCTTTACTCAATATGTGGCTGTGACGTTAGTTGTTCCATATTCATTTCTAATCTTTAGTCACAATCAAGTGAAGAATTTAAAAGGTACGCGTTCTATATATGCTTCTTTAACCAATAGCACTAAGAACCCTCTTGTTATCCCACTGCGCAATGGTCACATGAGCAACAGAACAGATACTAACACAGTAGTAAGTAGTCACATGCTGGGTATGTTATAGTAGTATTTTGTAGTACGGCGCATGTGTAAGTGTATTTGGCTATCAAGGTTGTTTGGATTGTTCGCTCACCGACTTTTCTACAGACACAACACTGTCCATCGAACACAGCACTCAATATGACACACCTGTCACTAACAATCTCATTTATCTTTGTCATCTACCTTGGCCAGTCATACCGTCATGCTCCAGTCGTGAAACACATCTCCACATTTATTGCTACTGTAAGATGTCACAGTTTACTAGAGATGCAACTTTTGTGGACTTGCTGATTTTTACAATTTTCACTTTTTTCTCTACAATTTTTATTTCTTAGGAAGACACCAGATAATATATTAATGTACTCGCTTTAAAGTTTTAAAGGTTCAATTCCGTGGTATTTTAATACCTTAATATTCTCAGCAGGAAAATAGACAAACACAAGGTTTTTGTTAATACAGTACTTGATATAGTTTTGCCTATAGGTATGTGCTCGATTTCTACTTGAGTGGTTAAAGGAGGGAAATTAGGGAAATGCCACGAGAAAAGATTAATTTTGAAGATTTAAAACATGGTAACAGCTCATGTGATTTTGACATTTAAACTTTTTCAAAACTTTTATTTGAAATTTTACATATTTTGTTCATCATCGAATGCTTTGAATGTCAAGATGGTTACTTCCTTGCTTCATTCTGTGGTTTACTTTCTGTCATTTACATATCTGCTCTTTCAAACGCAATTTATCAAGTCAGCCTATATTTTGAACCCTAATGGCAGCTTAAAATCAATTTACCAGTACATGTAATTTAAAATTCAAATTTATACGCATAGGGAATATAATTTATGATATTAAACTTCCATATATGGTGAATATCAGCTATTTGTGAGATCATGTGTAATTTTTGGAGTGCATGAACTTTTTTATTAAGTTTTGGTCAACTTTTATATATTATCTCAAAGTCCTTGCTAGTTTCTGGAGTTTGGGAGATCTGCTTAAGTGTAATAGCCAGAACGATTTTTGGGGAGATAAATTACATTTAACTTTATTTATTTTTAACATTTACGAAACCGTTTCATTCAACTTGTACAAATCATTAAAAAGGTATCTAGAGGTGTTTGGGTCCAATCTTGTACAATTCACTTTCAATCTCTAATCACCATAATCATTGATAACTTTTTACCCTGGTTGTCATTAAACGAGCACCTTCAATGATATGGTACATCAATCAAGTACGGCCAATCTGTTGCATCAAAATCCCAAATTTGGTCAATCATCGAGAAAATGAGAGCCTGGGGGTATGTAAAGAAAGCACGTCAATGATGATTTTCCTTGTGTAAATGAGAAAACATTCTTCTACATAGCTGTTTTACCTCATTGAAGATCACTTTTCATTTTGAACAGTAGGTGACCATACAAAGGACATTGACACTGGTACTGCAAGAGCTTGTGACAAAACCAACGTTACTTAAGTGCTTTTGATATACCTAGTTACAACAGTTTGCTTTCGGAGCTTGATTAGCATAGAATAGTTCTAGTGGATCAAGGGAAGAAGGTGGTTAACATTCTATACATGCATGTGCTTCATTTAGCTGTCACTGAATCCTCCACAAGCATGTGTCTACTTGATTAGACTGCCTCATTCATGCAAACTCAACAAAATAATTAAATGGTCTAACACTTAGATTTTGTTGTATTGCTAGCCAGTTCTTCAGTTATAGTCTTAATTGAAGTATATGGTTATACACATGAAACACTTGCTTGCAGATCATTTTGTTAATTTAAATGTAAAATGGTGAACAATTTACCCAAAAAATCAAAAGATGCATTGCTTAAGTTTTAAAGTAGACACTCTTCATTGTTTCCATTTTTTTCACTTTTATGTTTGTTTTCATCCTCTTATATATCCATTGTTGAAAATATGTTTTTCTTACAAACTTTGTTAGATTTACATGAAAAATATATGATAGATCTAAAGTAGTGATCAGCACATTGACTGTGGTACACATGTACTTAAGGTGTGGATAGGGGTTCAACCTATCCCCTATTGTGCAGTGTACTTATTACAGTTAACTATAATTCACTAAAACCATGGGCAATATGGTAACTTAGTAAATCTGAGACAATTTACGATACCGGTAGTAAATTTGAAAGCTCTTTTTTAACTATTTTGGGCACATTAAAATACCAATTTTATAAAGGTCATGTCTGTTCTTCTATTTGAGTAACTGTTCTGAAATTGTATGCAAAGTTTGACTCTCGTTGAATTTGGCATTTATGGTAAATAGTCTGCTGAGTCAGTACATATTTAATACTTGTATTGCATATATACATGATGTGGGCTCATTTTAACTCTTAGGGTCCTTATTTAAAGCATGTTTCTATAAGAGTTTCTGTACGATTAGTTGTAAAACTCATGTAACTGCCTTCTTTAGATTCTATTTATAGCTACATGTTATACAGTTTTGTATGACACATTTGTCGTCTATGCTTTCCTTCACTACCACCTGGCTTCACGACATGTACAAAGATGCATTCATCCTCAAATAAATCATGAGCTTCTATTAATCAAACATTAAAGACGTGATGTAAAAATGGTGTAAAGACGTAAGAAATTCTGCAGTTTAGAAATGAGTACTATGGATATAAAATTGTACAACGTAAAAAACTAAATGAAGAAATGGCATCACTTTCTAATTACCATATTTTTGACACTTTAAAGCCAGGTGTGGAATTGAAATACAAAACGATGGTACAAGATTACAGGCAAACATAACAGACTGCATTTTAAATGATTTCCTCCTAGTAGACATTGTATGGTATTTGTAAAAGTATACAGTCACTCATATACATGAACAATGTATTAATAAGTATGAATTAAAATCTGGTTAGCCAATCACTACAGTGTATATGTAAAGAAGGCTTCAAGCTACTGTTAATAACCTCTCCGCCTCTTAATCTAACTAACCCAACATAACGATATCAATCAATGGCGTGGACTTTAGCAAACAAATACTTTGAGTACTTCTCATGTGTTCATATCTCTATAACACTTCACATAAAACTTGTCTAGCTAATAGAGTTGAGAACAGATATCAATATTGCTGCGATATTAATTATAGACCGCATGAAGCACATAATGTTACAGCGGGACTTAAATCATTCCGCATTAAGAGCTTTTTTGCAGTGCTGTATCGATCAGGCATTGGTGTTGTAAAATGTAATGCAAGTTGTATAGAAATCCTGGGCGGGAATCATGGAGAGGAGGGGGTCTGGGAGCTGTGTGGAGAGATTTTAGAAGCCTGGTAATCCTATAACATGTCAACTTGACTTAGCTATGATACTTATTGAGCCAGACTTAAGGCAGCTCCGTGTATGGTGGTATTAGAGACATGTGATCAGAACAACAGACTGACACATACTAACAGATCTCGTAAACTCATGTATTATATTGTCATCGGATGCCTTTTTAACACTACACTGTGCTATGCCCCTTTATGTATGAAGTGTAAATGAAGAAAGTACCTTGTTAGCCTACAATGGTTACAATAACCACTCATTAAACTGTCATTGTAATAATCTGCTGTATGAGATAGGCCCTTTACCTTGTTTTGTAATGTTGTATTAGTTAAATCTGCTCTCTCTGAAACATTGTATATTACAGAACTAAAAAGGTTTGTAGATATAGCACTACCTTTTAACTGTTGATGATTAAAAACAAATCTTACTGTTTCATTTTGTATTGCTAAACACTTGCACTGAACTTAAGCAATGTACAACAAAATGCACACATACAATAAAGGCTGAGGTACTAGTCCGGTAAGATGGTCTCCAATTCTTTACTGGTAGTGATGGATGCAGCAAAATGTATTTTAAAGATAGACATTCCTTTATGTGATTCCCCCGTATGAGATCTATTCATAGTTTTACAGTTTTCCTGCAGGATCAACTTTTACTTGACAATGATAAATACTGCTACATGTATATCAACATTTTGCCTGTGATAAACTGCACACATCAGATGCTCCTTGCACTTTGTGGTAAGCCAAGATCCTGGTTCATTGCCACATTGGTCAGACAGACGTGTGAATATATATATATATATATATTTCATTAATTTCATTGACTAGGAAGTAGGTCATTTGTCCTTCCTAATTTCAGTTGTGAAGTAAAATTGTACACGAGACTGTCAAGTGTAAGGTGCAATTAAGTCTTCTTTTTAAATTGATCTCCACAAAACTCAGAAACCTGTTGAAAATTATCAATGTTTCTTGTCTCATATTAAAGTCACAGTGTTTAAATAAAAGATTGTAAGTCCTTGTTCAAACTATATAATGTACAACTTTATATTTCCAGAACCTCAGTGTAGGCAATGTTTTTTCCCCATGTTTTGTTTGCTGCAGACCATTTTACTATGGTTATGGTTTATGTGACTTGGCTTGTACTGAGTATTGCACATTTTATTTCACTATCAGGCTAGCTCAGACTGTAACATTGCGTGATTTCAACAGTTCCTTTTTTTCTAAATACACATAATTGCACATAATCAGGGAAGTCTTGCCATGAATGTAATTTAATGATTAGTCTATTCTTATTAAGCGCAAAAAATAGAGTGTACAAAACTGGAGTAATAAAATATAACAATGGATTTACAACTAAAATACAACAAAACTATATAACACAGCTGCCATAAACACCAGCTTATAAACTCCACCACAAAAATACATGTAAATGGAAATGTTAAATTTAGATTTTAAGCTAACTGTATAAATGATCTGAATTCCATTTCAAGTTTTTTCTGAGTGTTCAAAAGTTAATGTGGGTTAATTCGCACATAATTTTTTGTGTTTGAAAAGCTTCAAAATATAAAGTATTGCGTGTATCCAGCATATTGTCCAATGTTACGGTTACATGTCTAAGAAACTTAGCACTTGTTAATATGTACATGGACTTTAATAAGGCTTGAATTTACTACAACTACCATTTTTGTGGGTGATTAAGTCTGTTTAACCCTATAGCTACATGTATAGTATCACGTTAATGTATATATCTGACTCCACCAGTCTGTGACAGCTTCAAGCAATTAATTTAAGCCTTTAAACTTTAAAACATCATCAAGAAATCGCTCATACCACGGCTGACTGGTTGGTTACTAGTATTTAACACATCAATTAGGACAAGTAATAGCAATAAGGAAGTTATGTTCAGCGAAAGTGAAACAACGATGAAACATGTCACATTGTGTAAAACCGTTTGACAGCATTGGCGTGTGTATGAACCACTGTGCCTATTTCAAACCTCTTTTCAATGGAAATTCAAACCGTTTTCTCTTTTTTTCTAAGAAGACAACCTTCTCGTTTTTTTGGTGTGTGTAATTTTGGTTGCAATAGAATACATCGGGCTAGCTATTTCCACATTGTAAAGTATGCAGGTTCAATTATTTATGGAGACCTAGAATTAGTGAGGTTCATTTAAATACGCATGTAGATATGCAAATACATGCTGCAGTATGGAGGCTTCCTATTTGAATTGAACGTTAATGATAATAAATTCTTTAGAGCAGTATTAATGTACCTGAGTATTAGAAATTAATTATATAGCTATGTTGCAAGATGGTAAGTGAATAAAATGAGCCTGGTATGTAGTAGGTCTGTCTGATAGTCACGGTTCTAGTACAAAGGTGTAGGCAGCTCCAGGGTGGGGGGTATCTACCTGGCACATATCACCAAATTGTTCCCCAATAAATACCACCTTGTAGTAACACATCTTTTTTATGTCTGCATTGATTTTTTTGGTAAACTTGTCAGAACAGGGTATATAGTAAACTTACCTGTATTGTGTCTGTTTTTGGATATAGGTCGTACCTTGTAGGCTATATATAGATGTACCCGGTGTGTGGAATGGTTGTGTGTGTAAATCTACAATTGTGTAAACTTATCTGCACCTTGTATAAACACACCTTTACAAAGAACTTTACAAAGATCTTCATAAATTATGAAACTGGAGCTATCTAGATGGTATGCTCGGATAAATCTTTTCTATTTAATTACCAGGATAAACGGTGTGTGCAAAACTGGTGTATTTTGAAATGTTGTTGTATCGAGAGAAAAAAAGGACTTTGAATGTGTGAAAGGATACAAAATC
>ENA-OREC01002324-OREC01002324.1-marine-metagenome-genome-assembly--contig:-NODE-2324-length-10410-cov-14.603794_pt1 | contig 10410 bp, 1 predicted proteins | sample MGYA00248626_ERZ508543 | MGnify/ENA primary metagenome ERZ508543 (study PRJEB26211, sample SAMN05518279) | marine metagenome | isolation source: Puget Sound, Washington, USA | host: Bankia setacea...
AAAAAAGGTACTTCATTAGTATTTAATAAAAACAAAATAACCAAAATGTAAGTCGAACGGCTAAGGGTACGGATGAACGTAGTGATTGTTATATACAATATAGTATACATATATGCAAACATCCACATTTATATTGTATTATGTAGGCACGCAAAAACACATCCACACGTAACCAAATGCAATGACACGCACACAGACGCTCGCAATCACACACATCACTATAATATGCACAGAGTCAGTTTAATATGAGTACAATATAACATGCATACCTGAACCTCTTGAAACCGAGGCGTCGTCTGAATAAGTCATCATCTAATTAGGTACGTCCAATTCTCAAAGGATTTACTAGTTGTGTAAAGTCACGCAATGTAGGTTGTGTTTTGGTGTTATTGTACGTTTCTGGTAACAGTAAAACCCGCTACAATGCTTGTGTTTTGTTTTTGAAGTTTGTTTTGGTAGCATTAAAACATCGCTGTGTTGCTTGTCTGCTGTGCTTTCGGTGAATAGTTAATGTTAAGTTGTAAACACATAGTGATGTAAATATTGTATGAGATGGTCTTGTTGCCAATGGTTCAAGACTGCCATAAAATAGCCAGATCGCGAGTATGCCGGAGCCACATCTGTTCCTACACTTGTCATATATATGCATTAACAAAGATAAACCTATGATCGTTATCATCTTCTTATCAAATTCAAATAAAGAGTTTTAAAGCTAAAGGTTAGCAAAATAGTGTATAGTGTGTTGAATGTATCTATATATATCAGCATACAGATACATATATAATAAACACATTTTGCAAAACAAGACTCTAATGTCGAATAACAGAAACATCTTACGTATAATTCTCTTTTACAAATATAGTTTACTTTTTTACCAGGAAGGTTTTGTTTTTGACATACTATGTTATCTATGTCTATGTTCAAGATGGACGGGCCTTAGTAAGCTACCGTACACAAGGACGTATTGATCTACAATGGCACACGTCGGTTGTCTGTTTTGACATGAACATTAGATAATATAGCTAAAATATCACATTACAATAACTTGATTATATAGCATTTGGGTGTTGTTGCCTATAACATTCTACCGACTGACATGCGATATGGAAGCACACATCGGTCATGCTCAGTGGCTGTCAATATCTTTGGCGTCATTTCATTTGATCTGTATGTGAATCATTGCACCGCATTAACTTCTTTGATGCATGCTGAGTGAGGATTTACACACACAGGTAGCGGCAGCTAAGAATGTGTTTTATTATTACAATACATCAACAACTTAACTAAGCTCAACACACACTTAATATTCTACTCATGTTATTAACAATTACAAAATCAAAGTATTTGTTAAATGCAACATCACAGTATTTGCATGGTAAAAGAAACACAAACACGTATAACATATTTGTTTTAATTAATAGCTACGTTGCGTACTAAGCTTAATTCATCGTATTGCACTGAAAAACGATTGGCTTATTAGCGTTTTTTTTGTTTGATATAATTTAACCCAAAAATAGCCCGACAAGCGATCGATTTACATTTAAAGTTTGTAATATGTACATGTGTAGCATTCGAGTCGCCATATCTACACGTCGGAGTAAAGAACATGTTCTACAAGAGTTCAGTTCTAAAATGGCGTAAACTATGAAAAACGTGACATCGTGCAATTCAGAAAGATATTTTGGCTATTAGTCTCAATGGTTATGTTTGTGATTATGCAACACCTGTTAGGTAGTTAGAAGCCCAATCGTATCACAAAGCTGTTAACTCATATGTGTAATCAGAGATATCTTCAAAATATATTTACATATTACTAACTAATTTAACTAACGTGGAAACAGAGCTATCTGCTATTTTGTTTGTCAATACATATATCGAAAAAAAATAAAATGTTTTTCATAACATGTTAAATACGTTGGCACCTCTTAGAAATAATGCCCAAACAGGATCACATTATGAGATCTCGTATCATTCATTACGTCGTATGTAGCAATAATGCACACCAGAGTCGTAAATATTGACAACAATTAACTCATGGTATCAATACAGTTAACGATCAATGGCATATACATGCTTGGTTCCGTTTGGGACAGTCATTGATCCATAAATGGTCGACTCAAATTAACCATTGTTTGTGTGTGTATGTGTTTAAAGCTAATAGTGGCTGTTAATTTCACAAATTTCATAATAGACTAGTGGTAGAGTGCTGGCATCGAGTGCGGGATGTCCCGGGTTCAATCCCCAGTCAAGGACCACGTCATCGATAGCCTAGTGGTAGAGTGCTGGCTTCAAGTGCGAGAGGTCCCGGGTTCAATCCCCAGTCCAGGACGCTTCATATCAAAGACGTTGAAAAGGGAAATACTGCCTCTTTCTCAAGAATTAAGACAAGAAAATAATGTAATGGATAAGATCTGATATAGAAATCCTTCGAAGTCGGAGGTCATTGACCTTTGTCGCGAGGATGAAAAAATCGAATGACCACGCAGAACCGACAAAAGTCGAACGCTAAAAAAATAAAAAAAGAGAACAACGTAACTGAATGCAATAAATGCAAGGTTGGCTCAATGCTAATAGTTGTAAGTAATAATGCAATAATAATTACACAAGAGTACGTAGTAATGAAAATATACTTTAACAATATAATTGAATGTACAGTCACTCGTTCAGACTTGTTTACGTTTCCCAAATATTGTTTAAACTGATACATTAAACTGATACATACATCAAAGTCAAGTAGAAGCATGTGTTGTAGCAAGTTGGATGTTAACATAAACGATAACAGGGTAAAAATAGGAAGAAACTAAAGGCACAAGTTCAGACATCGATATATGCTTACTAAACAAACGGCCTGGTTTAAGGATAATGGATGTTGTATGTTCAGTTAATCATTTGTATCGGTCAAATGGGTACACTTGTAATAAAATGCGGCAGGGAGTTTAAGAAAGGTATATCCAGAATAAGATAGGCAAATCTGATCAATGAATTACTTATGTAAAATGATCAGCTTTGTATAATCAAATTCTGTAAAATATGAATCCCAGCATTCTTGCACTCATGTATAAAGTAGTAGTTACCGACGCGAGTATGCGATGATTTATTTAGAAACCAATACTTTACAGATATTCAGTATTGCCAAACACGATTAAGTAAAGTGCTTCTTATTATATTATTCAAAAAATAAAGAAAACACTGAATTAACTGAACAAAGCATGGCTGTGTTAATACAATATAAAACTGGGCGTTATAAACGATATAATATATAATTTATGTTAGCATGTAAGATTAACCAATGACAGTTGTTAAGGGTAATCCATCGACCAGTGAGTTGTATTCTGAGAGAAAACCCACACGATGCCTCAAACTATCAGGCTACTGTTTACGCAACAATGTAACTAACGAATAAAACATAAACACACTATATACGGTACTTGTATAGACTATAAATACCAATATAAAATTAATTAGTTATAACTTTGATTAACTTATCCAATTAGTGACAACGTGTGGGAACATATATTGCATACTGAATCAGCCACATTATTTTCATTACTGCTTATCAAAGTATCCTTAACAACTTTAAAACAAAGTTATACACACAACACAAACTGAAATACAAACATAATGAAACATAACGAAAATGAAAACAATACGCACAATTAACAGATAAAGACTGTTTACCGTTCATGCTTTCTATGTCAAGGTAAGTTTAAGCTTAGTTTTCATCACTGTAAAGCTGAGTATTTGTAGCTGGACAAGCGACGACAGACTCAGGCAGTAACAGTTAACATGTAGTCTGGAAAGTGGCATCGATGCTGTGTCATGATAATTATAGTTTATTACGTAGTGGTAACACAAACTAGATTACGTTCAGACCAACAACCAAGTGTTAGCATGACAACAAAACGTTTCACGTACATTTGGGAGTTAGGGAAACATTATGATGACACAACATATTGAAAAGTTTAATAAAACAGACACAATTACAGTACCGGATAACCGTGTTATGTTTACATGACTTGATAACACCAGCGTATGACTAATACTTTTCGAATCATCAGCACATATTAACAATGTACAAGGGGTGAAAGCAAGAAAGGTAAACTTGAGATTAAATATAGAAGTAAATATAAATAAATACATCGATAAATTGTTCAAGTACGGTAACACATGAAGTCATTGTGATATATCCTGTTGAATCGATATTATTAGTGAGATATGGATGTATGTGGATTACTTGGACCAAAGGATGCACGATTTTATATGTTATCCAATATAAGATGCAAGTAATGGAATACATATATTACGAATACAATGGTATTTCACGGGTTTTATAGCCAAGAACTGTTATTAGAAAATATGAAAATCAGCATTGGATTAAATCGACCGTAAACTTAAAATAAAAATGAAATAGTTGTTCTTTACAAACAAACTCACAGACAAGCAAGCAAACAAACGAACGGACGGACGAACGAACAGACGGACGAACGAGTGACATAAAGGGTCATACTGGAAATATAAATACGGACATTTATTGGAGCTCGATACTCAAAATGTCCATAATAACAACATCCCACTACTGCTTTATGACATCTACTCATATTATATAAGCTCAGTATTTAAGCAACCGCGTGGGAGAAATGGGTCGTTGGGAATTCTTATTGACAATGGACCTTGGCGAGTATTTTGAAATGTATTTTCGTTTTCGTGAAAAGTATTGAGATCAAGGGTTTAGTTTATGGGAATTGTGTGGTTAATGTCACATGTTTATTGAATCAAAATATCACATGCGCTTTTCAAAGGAATACACATTAAGGAAATACATATTTTACACTAAGATAATCTTTTAACCTTTGTTACATACCAAAATCAGTATGTCACAATAATGCGGCATGTATACTGACCAAGTCAATACTATTTAGGCCTTCTAGAACGGTATCTAATCAAGCCGCATGAGAAGGATTAATCTCAATTACGCAATGATAGTTAACGAGGACAGAGACATTTGGCGAACAGAAAAAAAACTACCACTGACTTACGCGTTTGTTTGAGCCCTGGCCCCATGTTCACAAAGCTTTTCAGAATCAGAATCAAGATCAGGCTCAAATTAAAAATCATTGTTCTATGCACTTTCTTTGAAACCTACTATAATTACTTAAATATTGACTGTTGGTATTTAATCATATATATACTCCAAATTTAATACTCGGAATTTTAAGCTTTTTTATGAAAGAAAAGGTAAATTTAACAGTTGCGACCGCTATGAAAATTTGAGCCCACTAAATAACAGGATCATCTTTGTTATAGTTAATTGTCTCCAACATGTACTTTAATCTTAAGCATTTTAGGTCTAAAACACCATTTACCATGCCAATAGATACAACAATCAAATTGTCTTGAACATAAATTATAATGGGAAATAGACCAGAAATTATTTATTTTGAAATATGAGCCTGATCTTGATCCTGAACCTGAAAAGCTTAGTGAACATGGGGCCAGGACCTCCTGCGTGTAAAACAGACATATTAACTGTTACATTACGGAACCGTTATGTACAGAAGGCGAGTCGGTACTTCTACTCTCCTTATAACTCTATAACACGTGATATTCGTTGTTACTCTATCATTACACTGACATATGTACTTTAGCCATGTTGATGTTCACATGTTTATCTGGTGTGAAGACACTACAGTAACAATAAATGATCATCCTTCTAATGCTTGACAGTCCTATAATAAACACCCGAGGTTTTGAACTCATTACATGTACATATTGGTCAGACTATAAGGAACATACAACTAACCAAATTGACATCACAAGAAGCTTTGCACACGGTGATAGTGTTCGCAAACTTATGGCCTTTCTTCTGAAGTCGATACACCGGTCCAGAAGGAAACCCCAAATTGCCTTTTGAGAACTAAACACCCATCGTAAACCAGATATGGAAACACTTGGACGTTGAAGGAGTGGGTCCAGTAAACAGCCATACCATGTGTCAAGTCAATTAGCGTAAAACAAATGCATGACATCTAAATTAAGAGTATCAACTTTATTACAGCTTCTCCAATTTCCTATACACCTCTCAGAGAGTTTAGAATTGTCACCGTACAGCCATCAGCTATAGCGAATATTTAAAGGTACACATTAATTGCGCTCTCATTAAATGCCTGATCCATATATGACTGTGACTCGAAAAAAACATCTCCTAGTAGAATAACTCTAAACTTTACTTGTATCTATGTATACTGTAACGCTTAAAATATTGACTCCTTATTTCAAAAAGAAGTTATGCAGAACAAATATAAACAGAATTGTTAAATAAGTAATATTTTTCTAAGTGTGTATGATTTGGCCATATGTATAATACATTTAATCCTAGGACATGCACTAAACATGTATCTGCTCTTAATCGGTTAAAATGCTAATAATGTAAATTTGAAAAAAAAACGATCAGAAAAACAAAACACTACATGTTCAGTTAATAAATTATATTAGTATATCAAATTATATAAACAGTATTACCAAATCATTTCCCTTGTAATAACGCTTCAACATACCGGTTGCAAGAACACAGATCCCAATACTGTCTCTAAGACGTCCACATGGCTAAAGCAACATTAAGAAAACCGTTTTGTCTATCTGTGAGTTGCTTTATTAGGCAAATAGCTGATAATGGCCTTAGTTATGTCTGTGGTGGCCACCTAAAATCGTTAAACGTGTTCTACCAATTCCAGAGAGATATTTTACATTCGTGTATTGACTGCGTTCGTAGTACGTTTGTCAGATTACTAATTATTCGTGATAGAGAATATAATCCGTTCGTTTCTAGATATCGCTATTTACACATTTACACGTTAAACTTGTGCTACCAAGTCCAGAGATATGTTGTTTTACATCCGTGTCTTGACTGCGTTCATAGCTAGTTTGTAAGATTACTAATTCTACGATAGAAAAAACTGATCCGTTCATAGACTATGTTTCCGGATAAACTATTGACAAAATAAGTATGGATTTACGTCTTAGAAAGTATTCATATCCAATTGTATCATGTGAACAGTTAAGTTGTACACAAAATAGCAAAACAGCGGAGCCCACTTTTTTATTCAAGGATTTACCCTCAGTGTTGGTCCTTATACTTGCTAACCAAATTTCAAATGATTCGCTATGCTGTTTTAACAAAAACAACTTTTGTTTATGTACATTCATAGGTAAACTTTATATTCTGCGTTTAACATTTCTGATAAATTTCCTGAAATATGTATAATTTTGCATGAAATAGTTTGGATTAAACATAAGCTGGATTAAATCATTATGAAATTGGGCCCAGATACTGTAATGCAATGCCCGTCGACATGTCTAGTATGTTTTTTAAAGAGATTTAATTGAATAATATGTGGTTTGTTATCTTACTGTGTTATGTACACACACGTCATATTTTCTCCAGATCCCTTTGACATTTAGATTGGACATCGTGTATAAATCGACTATACCATGTTTAAAAGTAAGCTCTAATTCCGGTTTCATTGAATGCGTGATCCTTGTGAACGTGTGACTCACATATCATTATAATCAGTACGCAGATCTCAGTAGTTAAACTCGAGTACAAGTCATGTCACAGCCTCTAATGTGTACTTTTCCCCCCGATTAACATATTGTAAAACAGATTACAGGTGCACCATGTAACCGGTTTGTGTTGTGTTGGTATAAAATCTCTGTCATGCATTACAAATATACGTACTAAACGATTTGTCAATCTGCCATATAAACACATATAAGAACTACGAAACAGCGTAACCAATTTAGAACTAGCCAAGTGCACACATTAGTGTTGTTCAGTTGTTCGTATTCGACAATACAAAAACGGACATGCTGGTCAGCTTTAGGGTTCCAAACATGACCTTGTAATACATATTGACCTGTAGGGAAAAGGCAGACACAGTTATCTACCAGTGTACTTAAAATAGGCAATACAATTACGGATAATAGAACACTTGTACAGAATGGTATAAAGTTAATACCCGATATATGTTATGATTCAATTTAGTTTTATGGAACAGGCAATACCGTCCTTGGATATAAAAAATAACGTTGTTATTGACCTTGAACCATGTTGAACTTTTGACTTTTATACTAGGACATTGATATAGGAAGAATATGTTCGTATTGGTACAAAAGGTTGCTTGTTTTCGCCTGGGTTATGTTAACAACATATGTAACAATCCCATATACTGTATGCATAGTTTAGACTAGCATTACGAGAAGGCAAATAATATACATACCTTGTATGTGTGTCTGGAAATACTTAAATATTAAAATATCAAAACAAATATGTCGTAATTCCCATTGCTTTCAAATCAATATCTACAACAGTGACATACATAAGTTATTTAGAGTCCATTGTCACTAGACAGTAATATGATCAAAAGAAGCTCGTTGCCATTGATACATACCCTTTCGTAAACAAATGGTTGCTAAATTACGCTACATAAACTGGTTTCATAAAACTCATGCAATATCTTTTTTCATCAGCTCACGTAGATGCAAATCCAGTAGTATCGTAGAAATGACAATGTCATATCTGAGAAGGCGTTGTTTTAATATGTGTTTGATTTAAATACTCTATTTGTAATATATATATATATATTATTCTTGACGTTAATGTTTAAGAGGTTAGTATTGCTCAGTCTTGACCTACATGTGAGTTCTTTGTGGTGCATTTGTGCGTACTATACTAGTATTCACGTTCGGTATGGTTCAATATGTTAAACTGCTCATCTGTGATCAATTCATTATTCACATCGCCCTAAGTACCTACTCGTTAATTCAATTAGATGATTTTATCATTACGTATCAAATAATGGATTAATTGTCAATTTGAACACATGTTTTGCTTCGCATTAAATCATCTACCATTGACCCTCCACGTTCCGCCAAACAAGCTACCGTTTTGCACTAAGTTCACTAATATCCTAAGTTTGTTTAACATGAATAAAATCATCATTGATAAAAGATACCGTTCAAAAATAAATCATGTTTAAGTACTAGAGTTTACAATTAATGTATAGGAAGTATATATATATATTAGAAGCTAGTTTCAGTCAGTGACCGCTAATGTGTAAACAAAGTTGAGTTTTATCAAAACAATAACACTATAGTTTACTCCCTGGATCAAACAAAGTCATGTGTTATCAGTTATCAGTTTTGGTACTATATTATATGGACAAGAATATTTGTAATCTATGTACACAGTTAATAATAGTCAATCGTTTGTGCGCTGTTAGTTCTGATACTAAACACAACTCTTACCATCTGATCTCAGCATCACAATGACTATATCTGTCTGGATAACTGTACTAAACCTATAGTATATATTCCATACTATATAACCTTATATTATACCCTTACTAAATCATCACATCGTATACTAGTTGGCTGTTCCCTTGTGTATATACCCGTATTTACCTTGTTAAAGAGTTCGTGCCCAGTGTTTCCCTTTTGTGTGTAGGTGTATTATTTATTGTGAGATGACATACTAGCGTATTCAATAAAACGAATTGATTTGGGTGACCAATGCACTTGAAGATCCGAGCCAATGTCAACGCAAACACATTCTATTATCAGTCTTGATTACCAGGTGTTGCCGTAGCAAGTCGTACTGTAACATATTGCAATTAAATATATTGTTTGTTTCTTAATCATCAAAGTCGATCAAACCTAACACATAATCACATACCCCTTGACGTGTTGACCTTATCAACAAATGCAGTCCACAGATATTGATGACACACATTCATAAACCAAGAACAACTTGGGATTAGATGCGATTGCTCCAAATAAGCTTTATAGATCCTCTCCCCCACATAACTATATATAAAATACAACATATATTAGTTGGCATAAAATATATATATTACCTACAAGTGTTTGTCAAACATCATTTAATATGCATACGTCATAATTAAATATTAAATTAAATTAAATATTTCGTTTGGAAATTATTTTTGCTGAATGTGCAATATGATTGACTAGATCGTATAAATCGTGCCGTTATTTGTAGACATAGCCAGCACAAGAAGCTCTACAACTTCGATTGTTTTCTTTCATTTGTTATTGATTGAATTGTATATAAGTGTACGGTCATTAGGTGTCGTGTCCATCTTACATTAGTATCAAAGCATCGTCCCTGATGAACTGTGTATTCCTTTGTTCTTAGATCCTTCCTTGTACATAATTACCTATATATGCATTATTAATGTTTAACAAAGTGAACACATGTCATCATCAGAGAACACAACCTTTGTTTGATGGGGTATCTAGAATGTGAACATTTAAATGCTGTATGTAGGTGTGTCGTTGTTCCAAAATATAATGGTATTATCGGTTCTGTGTATAACATTCGAACTATTTCAACAG
>ENA-OREC01002325-OREC01002325.1-marine-metagenome-genome-assembly--contig:-NODE-2325-length-10410-cov-14.357979_pt1 | contig 10410 bp, 2 predicted proteins | sample MGYA00248626_ERZ508543 | MGnify/ENA primary metagenome ERZ508543 (study PRJEB26211, sample SAMN05518279) | marine metagenome | isolation source: Puget Sound, Washington, USA | host: Bankia setacea...
TGGGGTATTGTAAAGAAGTTTGTGGCTAACAAACATTACCGACTCATTCCCTGCAAACAAATCAACAAATATCCCAGGGAGGAAAAAGTAAACTAGTGAGAGGAATTGTTAAGTTGAGCTGGTATAAGAACACAGAACCTACATACATCATCAGGCACCCTCCAAAACACTCAGCTATCCAAACATGCTGGAATTTAATGTTGAAATCACTCAATACAGTACACCTAGACAGGACGATTTAATCTGAGAGAAAAACAAACTTTAGTGCAGAAACGAAGATGTTACACTTGCTTTAATTTAAAGGAACACATATTTGGTGTAATACTATCATCTGGTTTACATTCCTGTGATTTTTTATTTAAGAAATGTTTTTAAAAAACGAACTATGAGATAGTACAAGCTGCTTTTACTCATCTGTCTGTAACGTCAAGGAAAGTGGAGACTACTTACATACAAGTCTCATGAAAGTCACAATAGTCTATTAAGCATACCAGGGCTAATATGAATGGCTTTAACTACAACTAGGTTATGATTCACTAGAAATACTACAGTTTGAATGGATTTGTGGAAAAATACTAGCATAGCTATAAATATGTTATTGTATCTCCTACTTGTGGATCTAGGATTTCATATATGATGGAGACAAGAGAATCACAAACACAAACAGCTGCATGCATTTACACAAAAAAAAAACACGAACAATAACAAACAGAAAAATCGTTTGCAGGATTAAAGACTGGTTACATACATTTTGTTCAGACTTTAACAGTGAAATAGTATTCTAAAGTTTTGTCACTTTAAATAAAGTAGAACAAAACAAAAAAACAAGAACAAATTGAAGTTGAAATCAAAACTACTATAACATGGACTTGTTGTTCACAAACATATGTCTTAGTAACAACAAAGCATGTTTTATTGTCATAAAGTTACATTTTTCATCAGGTACAAAGCTTTATGCAAGCACCTAATTGAGTTTGAATGTTCTTGACTTTTCAAAGTAACAAACTTCTCATTACAATGGTCTTGCTATGTAAAGTAAGAAATATATGCTACAAAGTAACGTATTTTTCAAATTGCCCACTTGTTTAATCTTTGGAGTAATCCTTTTTACTGACTATTTTACTGTTAACTCAATTTTGCACGTTTTTCTATTAACTCTGCCTACAGCAGTTAATTGTATTTTACAGCCAATTGGATTGTGTACATTACATGTACTATGTTTTGTAAGCATAGGAAAATCTCTGCACATAACAAAAAATATACAAGTGAAAATACAAACATGTACTAGAAGTTGATCACTATGAAGTTTTCTATACACTAGAACCATTGTTTTAGTAAATGTACAGCTAAAAATCGACAGTAGATAAAAAAAATCCTGAGTCTAACAGTTGTAACTCTTAGAATTTTGTTATCATTTGTTAAAGATGGGACAGTTATCATTTGTTACAGATGGGACAGTTAGATTCTGTATTTTACAAGGAGTTCAAAGGAAATTAATGTTTATGGCACTTAAAACAGTTGATGTTATGTAATGTTTAAAACAAAAATGATATGCCACTAAACAGTAACCAACTAACATATACCCCAAACCCATTTAAATTCAAATCAAGTATTTGTTTTCAAAACCCAAAATAAATCACTCTTTGAATTGATCAAGATAAGCGTTCTGCCTAAGTTTCATGAAGATTGTAGCCAGGCCTGAGAGTAGACTCAAGAAATAACAAACAAAACAATGATGACAAACACCATCTAACAAATGACAAACTGGTAACAACAGCTTATCACCAAAGTGATGCTCTAGTGAGCTAAAATCAACAAGTTAGTATAAAGTGTATGCTTAAATTTTGAGGAAAAAATATTTCATAGGTGTCTAAATAAAGAAACAAACATAATACAAACATCTTGGATAAAATCTAGAATCACTAAATGTATACTTATATCTTAACAAACAAACCAACATATTAAACACAAGTATTCATTTTCCATTCTCACCAGTTTAGAACAAGCAAGTGTTTTATGTTACACAGTTAAGAGAGTTAGAAGCAACATGTAACAGCAATCTTATTGATTAATTATTACTTACAAGCGTATTTTTTTCCCACAGACTTCAATTTATTAAGAGAATGATATATGCCAATAACCATTAAAGAATAAATAATAGAAGACTGACTACACATGAACCATTGTATATGAAAGTAAATGGGTAGAAACAAAGTTATGAGCACTAAGGAGCAGCTAAAAGAACAACAGGAATTTCCAGACACAACTTCATAACAATCAGTTCACCATTGTAGTTTAACAATCATCACTAATATCTACTGATGTTATCGCAGCCACAACTTGAGTCGAAGTGCGTCTACCCCATTCAGGTAATAACGAAACAATCGTTTGTCTCTTACAAATCCAAGGTTTTCATATAATCTTAAAGCAGCTTGGTTAGTTATCTCTGTCTCTAATACAACCTGAAAGAAAGACAATACATCATAATCATCCTGTAAATGGCACACACATAAACTAGAAAATGATAGCAAAAATCATATCTACATTCATTCGGAACCACATGATCAACAGGAATGTCTGCATTTAAAATGTTAATTCATGAGAGCTAACTATAGTAGAAAATGGCTGCTCCAATGCTGGGATTTTCTGTTGAAGGCATGAACATTGGAATATCAAAAAGAGCTTAAAATAGATATTGATTGGAAACAGGACATTTTGGCTAGGATCTGTGTCTTTATGACAAAACTTAAATGGTCCTTACTTTATCATAGAGATGGCCCTCAGACCACTAATGAATGATCTTAATATAATATCTACCATACATTGCTACTTACTTCATCACAGTCATCAGCAATCATTGCTTTTATTGCCTTTAACACAAGGTGAGACCCTGAAACATATAACAACTTTTTAAAGAAAAAAAGCATTGTCACATGAGGCAATATGGAAGAATAGCATCCTTAATTTTACAAATAATAGTTGATGATATACACATAATTGCATGATTTATACTACAAAAATGCCATGAGAAAACATTGTATCAGAAGTGTAACTGTTTTTTTTTGTAATGTTTGATAATTAACAGTTATCTAAACATATCATATAAGCATGAAGTCAAACACATCTGCAATCGAAAAGTCGCAATAAATAGACACATTTTCACTCCATTATCGGCAGCCATTCTCAGTAGTTACCCATTATCTGCACCTTCTGAATTATTGATTTATGCCGTTTTGGCAATGAATTAAAATAATAATAGCACCATGACCCCTACAAAGAGTATACACTGCAGCTCTGTGATGTATACAACAAATAGCGGCCACGAAATAACGAAGATTGGCATCCCTGTAAATGGTACAGACAGCACATACAGAGTTTATAAAGTAATCCCGTAGTAGAAAGAATTCCAGTCTGAATCAGCAAAAAAGTACACGTATCCTTACAGTTTAGTCTACATTCAAAATATCATTCAAACTTTTTACCGATCTTTTTCCTTCTGTATTCCGAGTCTACCGCTAGCATTGCAATGTAACCCCTGCGTACCATCTTTTTGTGCATATCTAATTTACAGACTATTGCCCCAACACACTTTTCACCATCCATTGCCTGAAACAAAAAATAAACATGAATTTGACGGTATTTAAGTAAAGGTTATCGTTCAACAACGGAAAAACATTTGATAATTATTGATAGCACATACACGACTAGAAGAAAGAAAAAACAACGCTACTCTTGATTTAGACAGCTTCAGCCAATCAAAATTGAACCTTTTTAAACAAGTAAATTACTTCATTATTTCTAGGAAATAAATACAAAAGGACATGTCATAAACTATTAAGATAAGTAAATATTTTTATAGCAGTTTTCTGATGAGTAAAATCAACTTTAAAGCGTGCGTAACATGAGAAACCGTGGGGGTACGATAAAGTACTCCACATATAAAAAGTGTAGACACATAAGATCAGGTTGGGCACTCATATTTAGTTACATCTACAGTCAAATGTGTTAATCATTATGTACCATATATAAAATTAAGAATAATAACTTGTGCCTGATCATCTTATACTTACAAGCAAACACAGCTTCGGCCAATTGTGAATAAAATATCTATATGTATAAATGGAATATGGTTCAGACAAGTCTTTTGTTATCAACCGCATGATATCTGGCATTTGAACTTCTGACACATAGACAACATATTCTATTCCAAGGTAAATGTCTTTCTCGTCAGCACTATCATTATTGATATCTAAAGCCTGCAACCTTGGTGAAACTTGGCTGACATCAATATCACTGGATTGGTTACAGTTACAGTCAGTTCCGAAACTTTCTTGTAACTTTTCAAAGCACTGCAGTTCATCTACTCTATTACATTGTGGGTCTTCTTTGGTTTTCTGTGTGTTTTCAGAGTTGAAGTTGATAAACCCGTTAACTTCAGGAGACACCCTGTTTACCCCATTTGGGAGATGTTTCTCTGGTTTAGTTGTTAGACAAGTTGAAGCTGTGGAACCTTCAATGTGGGTGGGGTAAGTGTTCTCCACGGAATGGTGTAGATCGGGGACAGAACCGGGGGACTGACACTCTGCCATCGTGCAAAATAAATAATCAATATCCCTTGTGTTTTGTATCAAATGTCTCAAGTAATAACAGAGACCGACATTGGAGAATTAGTAGCACAGACTAAAGCATATTTAGCATGTTGTTGTGCATTCTGCCATATTACTTCCGGTAACAAAAGACATATTCTTCCGATAGCAAATGACGTTATCATTGAGCTAGATATCAAGAAAAACACAGGGCATTAGCAATATCTTGTCAATTAGATAAATGGGCATTATATTTGTTAAAAAATATTATTTTCTGCTCAATGTGATAAATAACAGAACTACTTTTTGGTCTATTTTCTTTCACGACTAGTGTGTTGTACGGAACTTCCGGTAAATGATTGCATGTGAATTCGTCCTTGCAAACTATATCGGAACTTCTACCAATAATCAACTTCCTAATAGGTTGCGGACTATTTGACTACCTAGAAACAAATTGTATAAGGTAAACGTGTATGTTGTGTATTTTTTTCAAACGGACAACTTCTAAATCAACAAATATCTCAAAGTTTATATATCCATACCGGTTGCTATTAAAAAGGCACTACACGTATTTCTTTGGCTGTGTCAAAAGTGAGTTGAATGCATTTTATCTCATTATTTTTTCATGTATTTGAACTCAGACAGTAAGTCAGTTTTGATATGCTGAAGTATCTGAAAATAGTGTTAAGAAAAGATTATGTAAAATTGTAGATTATTAAGATTATTTATTTTTAATGGGTTGATGCAATGATGGAAATATTATAGTTGCAATACATATTCTAAAAGCCTTACAACACTTATTAAGCACAACGAAAAAGATTAATGCCAACGATTAATAAGTTGATGATCACATAACCAAGTACCATGTGACTAGCTAAGCAGATATTTTTTACACTTCAAATGCTTACTTGTGTTTTTATTCATCATTTTTAAATGCATATACTACTACATTGTAGCTATAAAATATCGCGATGCAAATAATCATGGTAGCGACACCTGAAACTGCACTTAGTCACACAATATAATTAGATCTACCTGTCTTTATCTCCAAATCAATGCATTATATATGGGTCTGTCTTTATGAAAGATAAATGAAGCCTATATACAGCAGATGCTAGCTTACCAAATTGTGTACCCTGAATAATTGGATTTTTTGCCTCAATCTTTATTGTCTTCTTGTTCTATTTTTCAGATAAATAATGGAAATGTCAGCACCAAACAAAGAAAAACGTAGAGTTTGCTACAATGCCAGGGATGAATACTTTCTGTGTTTGGAAGCCAATGATGAAGATATCTACAGATGCTTGCCACTGCGCAAAATTGTTGAGGAGAAATGTCCAAAACAGTGGGTAAGTGGATAGTGTTTTTCCCCAATTTAATTCATGTATATACTTCTGTTATAGATTTTGGGAAAAAACTTGAATACAACTTGTTGCCTTAGTCTTGTTTTTCTAATGAAGCTTTGGTCATGGATACTAATTGTTGCATTGAATAGTTAATGAAAATATTTTAATTTCTGATATACATGTACATTTCTTTTTATCTTACAGGTAAAACATTTTGAAGAGAACAGAATAAGAAAAGATTTTATGCCACAGCCAAATAAATAATAACTGTTAGTTAATTGTCTTAAAAAAACAAAAGAAACTGAACGAAATTCAGCAGCAGTGTTCAGTTGTGGATGACAAATAGAATGTGCGTACTTGAGAAATAAGACTTTCATAGCAAACATAGGGAAACAAATAATGCATGGTTCAGCTACATAACCATATTTGGTAAGTACCTAGTTGTTTAAGTGTGGATTGGGCACTTCTTTAAGGAGCATGTCATTATTTTCATCCAAGTATTTTAAATATGTACATTTTTGAAATGTTCAGTATAAATGTTTTAGAAGAATGTAAATACATATATCAGTAGTTTATAAACATGTGTTTTCTTTTCCATTTTCTTATTGTGATAAGATGTAGTCAATTTGGCAACGTGGGTATAGCATCATTCTGCTGACTGTGAATGATTGAATGTAGCAACTAGAAGTTTCTATAAAAAAAACATGTCAGTCAGTGAGTTTGTATGCAATCAAAGTGCTGATAGCACTTCCTGGACAGGGTTTTCAATTATTATTCATGATACTGTGTGAATGCCAATGCCTCGAATGCCAAAATTCACTCATTCAATGTTCCACTTCAAGGTTTTTTGTGTCAATTCCAATTCCTTGAATTTACTCCTTTGTTATGAACAACAGAAACAGTTCAACATACATCGGCACAGTCCGTCAGCACTTTCAGTGCTTTGATATAAGCCGGAGACCGGGTGACTCGGTTTAATAACGGAGAGAGACCAGGAAATAGTATCGCACGTTTATTCTTGTTTGTGGTGGTTGAGATCATAAAATGTGTCACGTGATACACTGAAACGCTTTGTATTGTTTGTTTACGTTTTGATGTTCATTTATCTTTGGCGTACGGATACTGCTATAATGTTATCTGTATCTAAGTTCAACAAATTGAACGATTAAAATAGATATTGCATTAAGATACTTATCAAATTTACCTTGTTTATTTGAAACATAGCTTGCAACTTATATAGTCTGTACTTTCCTGAACTATTTTTTTGGTGGTAAAGAGCCAGACGACATTTGTTATTATTTATAGACATTTTATGTTGTGAGTGTCGAGTTTGTGGCTAAACAGAACAGGGTTGAAAAATCCCTGTTCAATAAAAACTAAAATAACAGTTTTAACACATAAACTATGAAAGAAAGTAAATGATCATAGGAAAAAGGATTACAACATGTAATGACTTTGTCTTTATTCTATGAAAGTTACTTGTATAAAATACCATACTGTCAAAGCCATTATATGGCAAAATAGTACATGCAAATATATACTCCTGTACACAATGCATACATATTAAATGACAATGACCAACCTTTACACTGCATAGTGTTCATATAGGTTGGATAATGAACCATTCCACTAGGCACCATTTCTGTAGTACAGTGCAACAACAATGGCATGAATACAACTACAGGTAGAAGTGTTCATCTTTAGTTTACATAGTGTACTAAGATGCTTGTAAACTTGCCTTCATTACCTTCATATATACTGTCACATTAGCTGCTATTAATTTATTTAAATGGGCTGTCATTACACACTATTTCTAATCAGCTATACATGTATGTATACAGGCACTACACTGGCAGTGTTGATAATACACTGTATGCTATGACAGGTCAATGTAATGAGAGACACAACCCACCATGTTTCAACACTATGGTTATCAGCAACTAGCCAAATACACACATTTCACTGAACAATCACACTAGAGCATTGGAAGTCACAAGTGAGTTTTTAAATTCCAGAATTCTGTGCATGCCGGGGCAAATGACTGTCCTCTGTTTCTGAACATTGTGGTACCTGAAAGTTAAATCACCTTGCAAGTTAAGCAGTATATAAAATTCAACCTGGTAGAGCTTTACATGACTCTCTATAATTAGCTTTCAGTTACTATTATTCAATGGATAGCTTTGTGCATAGTAACATTTCAAGACAGAAATATAAATCTCAATTCATTTTATGGGAATATTTTTGACAGAATGTAACTTAAGGCTAAATATACAACTCTTGATTTTATAAACAAAAAACAGTGTAGTGTGTATCAATAAATAGCAAATCTTACCTTTATAAAATGCAGTTTGTCAGTCTCATCTTACTTGAATTGTCTGTTTGTCTAGAAAAAACCCAAATCACAAGTGTTAGTTGTCTAGCCTTAATTTAAATTTACCAAAAAAAGTGAACAGGTTTATGAATACACTATTTAACATGATCTACATTGCTCAAATGTTAAAACCTTTCCAAAAAAAGCAACACTTAACATTTCATCTTTTACTCTCCTGGTACATTAAAGTTTGAACAGTCACTGAGCACATGGCAACAACAAGTATAGTAGATCCAGCCAGACTACAGAACAAATAAGACTTACATTCAGGACGCCTTTTCTGTAACTGTTGTTGCTGCTGCTGCTGCTGTTTAAGGGCCTGAAATAAAATAAATACGATTTAAACTTACTTACATACCTGACTATTTTTCCTGGATGCCAAGTTAGGAGACATTCAAATGAGAACAGACTTTGATGTATGCATGTTTCTAGCATAATGGTATTTACAAAGTACTGTATGCATCCATCATCAGTTCATGTAACACAAAGAAAACTGGATTACAAAAGTTCCAGAAAAGATACACTATCTAAGAACAGGCACAACAAAAGTCAATGTTGTTTATACAGACTACATTCTTCTATAGGTAAACATGGAGCATTGAGCCGCGAAATCACATGTAATTTTAGACCACCTTAAAATAGGGTGGACAAGTGTTAAACCGAGTTGAAAGCACTGTATATTCACGAGCAACTACCGTTGTCTACATACACACAGAAGTACCCTATACTACTGCCTATGGTTGGAACAGGCCAATTGTCAAGGCTTATTGCTCGCTGTTTACCTATACCACTTTTGTAAGTTTACCTTCTTTATGGACGTCCAGTCATCAATAATATCAACATCTTTCATCATGTATACAATGTATGGGCCTGCCACAGTAATGGGTTTACGCCTTCTGTCTGGATTAAATGGATCTGTCTTTCGTTTACTGTTCTTCTTTTGTGTCTGAGACTCATCCCAAAGATCTATAAAAATGAAGGGAAATAGTTGTGTTATTAGGGGTACATGTACAATGGTTAATTTAAACATGTGAAAATATGTCTCGTATCACCGTTAGCTTAATTTATGTATTCTTCTCTTGTGTAAATCTCTATTCTGTATTGCATTTCTCTCATTATCAATTTAAATAACACTTAAATGCAGTTAATAATATAAACCGTCATATTTGGAACGGTCATTTAATAGTTTTGTTAACAAAAAACGTGTCTATGAAGTTATGCATGAACAAAAGTGAATATTCAATGTTATCACACAAAATGAGATCATGACAATGAGGATGAAAACTTACCAGATGAGATGTCAATATTATGTCTGTCCTCTTCTAATCTTCTTATTTTTTCTTCCAGCTCAGATTTTATTGAATCAAATAGTATCAGTTTCTCACTCTGAAAAATAAAATATATATCTATATTGTGGCCTGGTACTGCTTATCCCAGATCTTTACAAGAATTGAAACATGAGCCCTGGCCACTTAATAAATGATATAATTTACTATGTAGGCTTTGTCTATGTTTAGTGGATGTAACTGTTTCAAATAATCTTGGTAATGGTTCACTAAACAATGCTTAATTATGCTGCTATGTTTTGTTTTCCATCCTCAACTTTTCATACCTACAAGGTATACCATTTGCAGTAAAATACTATAAACCAAAATCAAGTCTCTAATCCTCGCAGTTCATCAACATGTTTAAAGCATGTGAACCCTTAAGTGCAGCCACGTTTGTACTCAAAGGGCAAAATATGAACATTCTTGATAGAAGCCTAATAAACAATGTCACAAACAAAGTTAAAAATAGTTTTAGTATTTTGGGAAGGCTATTTCCTATTAGTAACTTTTTCTTGGCAATTCTGCATGAAAGTTAAAGTCTTCAATCAACTTTGGTAAAGCAGGGTATGATAAATCTGGCTGGCGATTAAGGGAATATCTTTTAACCGTAAATGTGCCTGCGCTAAAAGTAACAACAGTTTTTACCTTTTTAATTTGTTATTGATCATGTTAGAATCAAAATAAAATATGAGATACCGTCATATATCGGCTCATTAACAATGGTTTGTCATTCTGAGGCTTGTTATTAACCACTTAGGCCTACAGCATGGCTAATTCCT
>ENA-OREC01002326-OREC01002326.1-marine-metagenome-genome-assembly--contig:-NODE-2326-length-10410-cov-10.547179_pt1 | contig 10410 bp, 4 predicted proteins | sample MGYA00248626_ERZ508543 | MGnify/ENA primary metagenome ERZ508543 (study PRJEB26211, sample SAMN05518279) | marine metagenome | isolation source: Puget Sound, Washington, USA | host: Bankia setacea...
ATTCATTAACACTTTAATAACTACGTTGTCAACAATGAAGCCGTGGGGTATTCCAGGTGCTTTAATATGAAAGTCAATTAAACCTGTAGGTGAAATTGTACGTGATAGAAATGTTGATATCTTGAGTACAACATACAATGTCAATGTACATATTTTGAGTACAACATACAATGTCAATGTTCATATTTTGAGTACAACATACAATGTCAATGTTGATATGATGAGTACAACATTCAATGTCAATGTTAATATTTTGAGTACAACATACAATGTCAATGTTCATATTTTGAGTACAACATACAATGTCAATGTTGATATGTTGAGTACAACATACAATGTCAATGTTCATATTGTGAGTATAACATACAATGTCTTGCCCACACTTGTGCTGGTGACGTTCTTTCTAAATCAACTGCACCAAAAATAACACTGGAATATTCAGAGCAACCCTATATGGTGCAAATGGAGGTTGTGAATGTCATGGGTTCTTTCTCCGTATTGATTCAATAGCACTTAAAACCCCATCGCTTGCATCCCTCGAACTTCTCTTGTTATCTACGTGTCTTTACGGTGCTTTAAACATAGTCATCCATTCGCGTTAATTTCAATTAGAAAACCGTTTAGCAGTTCCTGTTATAGGAATAACCTCATTCATAGTAACGCGTCGACATCTTAACTAACAAAAGACGATCTGAATAAGTATAAGGAATCAACAAACGGGGATCTTAGTTTTTGAAAAGGTATGTATTTTGCTGATGTCACTCGAGGTCTTGACATCACCAACGTTAGGTCTTCAGCATTCATTTCACCCATAATTATTATTTAGGTTGCCCTTTTCAAGGCTCGAACTTTGAACGACTGAGGGCTCCACGTCACTCCGAGGATCCCGTCTAGTTTGGGCATCTCACTTTTAATCTCTGGTAAAAAATTAAAAGTCTGAACCAAAGTTGTGACGTATAAAAATAGCTCAACTCTCGCGAAAGTCTCGCCTAAACACGCTCTTTGACCGAGAGAAAACGGTATAAACTCTTTTGGTACGTGTATTTGTGTTCCATCCTCGCTCAAAAATCTCTCCGGCTTAAACTCTTTCGGTTCTGGCCATATATCAGGGTCAAGGCAAACGGAACTCAGATTCATCATGACAGTACAGTTCTTTGGGAACACGTAGCCATGGAAAACTATATCTTCTAGAACTGTATGTGGAATACCCAATGGTGCCACGGCTTGGATTCGCAACCCTTCCAAAATAACGGCTTCCACGTACGGTAGATTCTCCCTGTCGCATATACTCGGGGTTTCTGTGCCTATCACTTTCGAAATTTCCTGATACATATTCTCCTGAATGCTTGGCTTCCTGATCAAGTACAACAGAATCCATCGAATTGTGTTTGCTGTTGTCTCGCTCCCTGCCACCATCATATCAAACAATGTAAAATCTAGCTGCATCTCGCTAAAAGAGTCTTGTATCCCTGACTGTTTGTTCTCTTCTATACGTTTTAAGTACAGGCTTACAAAAGAGTTCCCGCTATACCGGTCCTCGGAGTTCTTTATCTTACTCACTAACGGTTCGACTAGTGACACAACCAAGTCTCTTTTCGAGAGCCCTAATATCTGTACGGAAAGTAAGTCCAGGGGAAAGGGCATACAGCTAGCGAGGACTTGCTCTTTCCGATGATCCTGCGCTAGTTCACGGATCGTTTTGAGGATCAAACGGATCGTCTTATCGCTGAAATCATACCTGTGCTCGAGCAATATCCGACACACGGCATTGAAGATACTTACGTTGATGTATTCTTCAAGATTAATCGCTCCTTCTGTTTTCTGCAGCTCGTTAACTACGTGTGATATTTCATCATTGATAATTCGCTCGTTGGGAAGTCCGCCATTTTTAAAGCACAGTTCTGTCAGTGACACCTGGGTGAACCGTCTCTGTTCTTTCCAAAGAGATCCCATTGCGGATACGATCCCAAACTTGATGTTAAGAAACTTATCCAAGTACCTTCGCGGACGACCCACGAATGTTGTCCCTCTTTTAACCAAGGCATCATGAATAACCATATGACCGTTCAGAAATATATTCAAGTCTTTTCCAATATACAAAGCATAAATATCGCCGTAACGTTGCCGTAACTCGTCGAGCCTCTTCAAGACGTCACGTGACGCTAGATGCGGGAGATTGCCGACGACAGGAAACAATGCGGGTCCCGGCGGGATTCCAGGCCGACGTTTCGTGGAGTAAAACACCAGTAAGAACGTAAACACAAACACCAGTACTGTTGTTATATCTAAACTCAGAACAGCTGTAAAATCCATTGTGATAATTGTGTATCTGCAGGCCTCTCTCAAAACTATGTGATCCGTGTGGTTACTGAATGATCGTCATTATTGAAAGGCAAACATCGACACTATCTCACTGTCTATTCTCCAAGTATTCCCTCTAACTTTACTGTTATTTACACACGATGTTGTCTTAGTTGGTATGCTATTAACAAGTAAATGTTGGACGAGTGAGGTCAGAGAGTTTAAGAAATCCGTTCTATATTATTGAGAACCTCTACGTGAACACTCGCTAACAAACCGAGCGTTAAACGTGTATACTGTGCAAATAAAATGCGGAATATTCGTCCCGATAGAAAAGATCACATTGTCATGTGAGTCTGTTTATTGTTGCAATAAGTATATATACACGTCAATCTGATTTTATGGCAAACGCTAGACACCCGAATGATTATGTCGTACAAATAGTTGTACAAATATGCGTAATATGTTTTACATACTGTAGGTTCACTGTTGTCATTTATTATAACCGCCTCCTCGATAGCCTAGTGGTATAGTGCTGGCTTCGAGTGCGGGAGGTCCAGGGTTCAATCCCCAATCAAGGACCGCGTCATACCAAAGACGTTATAAAAATGGTACCAGTAGTGGCCTTGTTTACCACTGAACATTCAAAAGGGGAAATACTGGCTCTTTCTCAAGAATTAAGATAGGAAAATAAATGTATTGGATAACATCTGGGATAGAAAATCCTTCCAAGTCTGAGGTCATTGGCCCTTGTGGCGGGGATGAAAACACCGAATGACCACGCAGAACCGACAAAGGTCGAATATATGCTATGTCTCGCCTATCTATTACGGACGCTCAATTATTGCAAGTTTGAGTATTACAGGTCATCAGAACATCAGAAGAGTATTGCTTTAAAATCAAACTTATAGACCAGCATCTGCAGTCGGCATTGTTAAGCACTCTTCACTGTTAACGTTAAAGTGCACATTGATTTTTTTGAGCAGTGTAGTGTACGTGTTTCATATACTACATTGAATACATCTTGGTACACATGCACCAACGTTTTACACTGCTTAACAGATGTACCTAAATGTACCAGAATGCGTATACCCACCGATATATCAATGTACTTTATGTACGCGAAGCTTCGAAAGACTACATTCAGTGTTAAGTCATTAAAACTGAATATGATCCTTTTAGCCGGATTTTTCCGAAGAAAATTAGATTGGTGAATTTGTCGGGCAGGCGCCCGGCGTCGTGAACAATTTGCGTTAAAGTTTCTTTAAAGTTAACTTTTTCACTAGCCAACTGATTTACTTCATACTCACACACCCTGTTGCTTAGGTATTGGCCCTTTCACAAACATGCATCATTATAACATTGACCTTTAGATGATCTTGACATTTAACATTGTTCTTTAACAACTTTATCATTTTGAGTTAAAGTTTTGGATTTCTGTAATACCATTGTCATCATAGTCAATGTATTTACTTCATACTCACCCACATTGTTGCTAATATAAGTCAAGACCTTTTCGCCCACATGAAGCATCATGACCTTGACCTTCAGATGACCTTGATATTCAACATTGTTCTTTAACAATTTGTGTTAAAGTTTTGTTTTTCACTTATAACCTTTTCATTATTTGACAGATTTACTTCATACTCACACACAAGGTTGCTTTGGTCAATACCTGTACACTGATATATCATATTGTGACCGTCAAATGGTAGGGAAACATTTACTTGTGTTCAAAAAATAGGTGATTTTTTTTTATATATCCGGCTTTAAAGCGGGATCCGCATTTCCCTCTTGTTATTATATTGTGAATAGCTAGTGTTACCTAAAACTGATAGCATTTCTCGCATAACGCTTTAATAAATATAACTGACACAAATAGTATTTGCATGCATACCAACGATGTAGAGTTGATCTGTATTATATAGTAGCATACTGGCAAAGAAAGGCCTAATGCTATAGAGCAGCTGATTGCAAGCTGGCGGTATTTTTATCAACAATTTAAGAATATCAAATCCTCCTGATTAAGTCTACATGTATTGTGTTTAAACAGTTTTAAGTATACATACGCACGTCAGAATTCCACTGTCTCTTTAATAGATTTATAAATAAACTATATTCTCTATTTAGCATTTGTTTATTGTAAATCTGCTTTTTCGTCTGTTTGGTCTCGTTCTAGTTTACTTAAATGTACAACTAACAAGTATTCTAACATGCACACAATCTCTATAAAGTTAGACCACGGGCGTTGCTTTTAATTAACCAAGTTGCCTATTCAGTAAGGGTGAGGTGCTGGAGCGGGTGAAGTTAGGTGTAAACTAGTTCTTCAAAGAATACCGTTCGCAATTGAGCTATTTTTCTTGCATTTGACAGATCACAAATTATCACAAACGCATGATTTTCTATGAAGAACCAGGTGTAAACTAGAGCATGTATTGTGATTATGATCAGTGGGTACACGGTAATGATGTCTTTATATACTACTACAGTACAATACAACTTATTAGTAAATGATTATTGACATAAAACGGGAACAGGTTTGACGGTGATTGGTGATTTTTTACGTGTAAATCAATTACGACGAGTCTAACGTGCGTTTACGATTCCCTCCTGTTATGTTTTAACTAGAGTTTGCAATTGGTCTTCGACTAATAACTTGTTTTCATTTTTCAGATCGCATTCTAGAGCTCATAACACATTGCTTTTAGTGACGGACCATTTTTTTTCTTCTCAAAAGTGTGAGTCCGTTTTAATATCAATTAACACATGCTGGTACCATTTGAAGTACCACTGTAACAAAGATAGGTAACAGTTTTAGTTCGCTATATTGTTTAAATCACGACTTCCATGTAGATTGGTTCTTATTTCTGAGTGTGAGACCAGTCTTCTTCTAAGCACACGTTTCATTGGTCTTAATGATAACCGAATTGGACCCATTAATCAGTTGACTCCCGAAACTCGCATCACCATAGTACCATCAAAGGCACCCTTATGTTAGCATTAACCGTATTGGTCATACAATAACGGTTTAGTTCTCTCTATATATACGAACATGTACTTTGTGGCAACAGCCTTCCAGCAACATATATGTACATACAACGACATAGATCTTCAAATGACCTTGACCCTGTACATAAATGAAATATAAAACTGGTAACAGTCAAAAGCCAGACGTTGAACGCCCCCCTCATACTATTACATACTTCAATTACATGGTATAACCAGATAAACCGACCTTGAACCAAACTTTTGTATACATTTTGTGTTATGCTATTGACCTAGGTTAAACTTCATGCTTCTGGCAGTAACTCAGTGGATGTTCATCATAAGGAAAATTATATCCATTAACCGTTCGGCTACGTTCGAGTAGTGATGGCATTCATACGTAGAGGAATAAATATACTGCTGTAGTTTGAATACCCTGACACTTGATAATCATCTGATGGCATATGATACTCATGGCATGGACATTATAGTGATCTGAAAGTATAGCGTATGTCGCATTCCTATGTGTTCACAAAACATGCTGCAAAACACCACACACACAAACAATGCACGACCTTGACAGTGAACAATTAAAAATATCTTCCTTTACGAAAGGCTATATGGTGGTGCTCGCATGTTAGGAAGCAAATTCATCATTGGTTACAGCATCTGCAAATGGTGTGTAAATATACAGAGAGAAAAAAACATGTTGTATATCGTTTAATCCATAAACAACAATGCATTACAAGCAATTAAAGAAAATATTGCACATGTGGTTGTTGAATTTCACAGGGATATGTGTCCATCAAAGTTGACCTCTGTCTAAACATTGACACAACTTTTCTGCAGTAACATTGACTATCTCACAAAAGCCAACATCACAACTCATTACAAAGTCTCCCTATCACCTCATATTTCCTTGGAACAAACGACAGTCTATGTGGAAGTCCAATGCATCCGGTGTCTTTTCACGTAACGTTCCCATAACCAGATGTGTACATACTTATAAACAAGGTTTTTTGACCAACCAAAACCATCGTTTCCAGGGCTTTGCTTGTTCATATGTCACTATCACTAGCACTAATAGTTCAACATTTTAACCACCACCTAAATAGTTTAGGAATTAGCATTCATAATTGAAGACTCGTGTTCAAGTTTTATGACCAGGCTCGTCCGTAGGATCAGCTGAGTTTCCAGTACCCGAACTTTTAAGATAAGCGTCCTTGGTGTGACTGTTGGTTGCGTGTTGGTTAGGTGAATAGTTTAGTTGAAACATGAACGGTTCCATCCTGTCTGGTCCACCTTGTCTTGGGTACGGATTTGTATCAATACGCCCCTCACCTGCACTGGACAGAGTTGACTGTTTGTCTCCCATTTTCTCGGTCTGAAAACATATACAGTTAAACCATCATTAAGACAAAATTTTGAATTTCAAGCAATAGGACTAATAATCTCAGCGAACTGAATATCTTAGTTGTGTCTGTTTACAAGCGAGTTTACTTACCTACCGTAATATAATGGAAGGATTCAACTAACAACATTTACACGGAAAGAATATTGATAAAGTGAAAGTGTTCCCATGGCAACTCCGACATACGTCATATGAGAACGCTTCCTGGAACTGTTTTCAACTAGTTGGAAAGCTAATAAAGGTGCATATTAGTTTAACTGTATGACATAACTACATGCACAACAACTTTCTCAAAGCTAAACATATAATTATAACGTAGCTCAAAATGATCATGTTACAAAATGTATGGCTTTAGCAGCAGCATCAATACAATTGTCTAACTAATAATACCGAAGGCAGCAGAAGTCTCAACGACAACAACAACGCCGACCATAGAGATAGATGTACATGTAGCAGCATTAGCGAAAACAACAAAATCACTGAAATATAAAGCGGCAGCAATGATATTACTACCAACTACATGAAGAGCATGTAAGCAATGAACACACTACAACTTTAACGACTATACAAACTTCTGGAGCATCATCACCCGCAATGCCACCAACAACAGCAACACTTCAGCTTACGTTCGACTTACAGGAGAATTCGTTTTATTCTTCTCCAACTTAACAATACAATAGAACGATACGATAGCGAATACTGCAAACATTACTTTGTTCAAATGTTCTTGATCCAATCCATGTTTATAGTCCCCAATCACTGGCGATAAACACAATAGGGTCAACAGAAAACGTCGCAAAATGGCGAACTAGTACAACAATGAAAGCAATCAATGAAAATAATATACACAAAGACAACAGTGCAATTAAATCCTCGATATTCCAATACCAACAAACTAACGAAGAGTATAAACGCTCGGTCTCTCGGGTGAGTAACCAAGTATAGCAGCAAACTAATTGATCGAGAAACGAAGCGCTGTTGTTTATGACTCTTTGAGGATCATGACTAAGCTGGGCTGAATACTAGCACAGTGTGGATAAAACATTGTGGCCATTGAATATTGAGGCGTGTTGTTAACAATGATACTCGGCAGATTGGAGTTCCGGTGAAAATGGTATTATGTGTGACGTTGGAATTGAGAAAGAAAATAAATAGCAACACTGTCCGTGTGGACTTGGTAAGCGATGTGGTCTGTATATCAATGAGGGACTAGTTATACAAGAATTTTAATCCATATATAATACGATTGACTTGTACATATAGACAGTCCCGAGCACAGATCACACTACAAGTAAGATCGTTTTTTTTTGGTCTTTTCCTACATATTCTCGACTCAATGAGACACTACCACAAACAAAATAACCAGCTTTTATAGAACAATAACGTATGTTATTATTAACGAAGCTTCACGCGATTTCATATCATTTCGACATTACCAGTAATAATACAAGAGTTGTCTTTCTTTTAAAACCGAACGGGGACAGTAAGTATGCCATAGATGCAAGACAAGTACACTGTAGTTGTAATTAGTACTGATTCTATCCATGCAGGAAACGTGCGTTTAACAGTACCGGAGTTATCCCGTAAATATAATTGCCATTGGTGTTTAGATAAGTAGTAGATATCGCACGAGTTTTTCTTCTAAAGTGTTCTCTTACAACCGTTAGAAGCCGGTACTACAAATTGGCCGAGGCCAAGCCGAGGATACATTTGTTGTTCGTCCGCATTTAATCGGCTTCTAACGGTTGTAAGAGGACACTTTGGAAGAAAATAACCGAGTACAGGTATCTGACTTATACGACAATAATTAGCAACTATTTTGACAGAAAAAACTCGAATTAACAAATTCGATATTTACATGTATACTATAAGCATTAAAAGTACTTGTGTTAAGTTTCTATGATTTACTTTGGTTACCCTACACTAACGTTTAACATTTGTATGGCCTTCATTCGCCATGAGTGTCGCCTATGAATATGTGCACGTGCAAATTTCGCCCATGTTTTTCTGCGTAGATGTTTTGATAACACAATACTTTTAAAACAGTCCGCTTACAGAAATAGAGGACTGTTTTAGGCAGATAGTGTGACGTATCGTCGTATATACTTAAAACCGACATTAGTGTGTGAATTACTTGGAAGACAGGGTGTTTTTTCGTTGGGAGAAATCGAAACTAGCCCATGTGTTACTGGAGCAAGCTAAAAAAACAAAAACAAAACTGGAGCAAGAAAATGAGTTTCCACCACCCCTGTGTGTGCCGTAACGAACTTTCTAACCCGAGTTGCCTTACTGTGATCTGTAAACGAGGCTCTGTGAGTTTACAGACACAGTGAGGCAACGAGGGTTAAAAAGTTCGTTACGGCATACACAGGGTGAGTGACAGTTTTTCTTACACATTTGTTTCATTTAATGTACTTTAATTATCGAACTAATAAAGCACTATGTTGCTCGCAATACTACAAAGTCAACATGGTGCGGATTAATTTTATTATATTGACCATATAAGGAATATCATACGCGTCACGAAAAACGTCATTTACCATATAAGGAGATGTCTAAAATTCGACTGTTTCACGTCAACAAAATGGCCGCCAGATTGTGCTCAGGTTAATCAACAATTATATTATTATCTAGAGTAAGGCAACTCGGGTTACAACGTTCTATGCGGCATACACAGGGATGGTTGAAACTAATTATCCCACCCCGGGGTGAGATAGCAGTATCCCGACATGGTGTGTAAGAAACAAATATACCAGTTGTGTAATGACTTCTCAAATTACTGGTCTGTTTATAATTTGACTTGAGAGTGACAATGGTACAATACGTGTCCCCTAATCTGGTTAGATATACATGTACTTTTAAGTGGACAAAAAGTGTCAGTTTCAAAGTCCTGTAAACAGGTTTGAGGCACTTCGCAAACACGTTCTTGGCAAAAGAGTTTCCAGTAAAGTTTGCGTCTTAGTAACCACCTCGATAATAAGAACACTGTTTTCAGGTCCCTTTTTAACCGCATGTGTGTACATTGCTTTTCTAAGAGGTGACTTTGTAGTTTCTGTTTGAGTTTATTTCATATACAAATGTACAATATACCTGTACATACATGCAATGGAATATTTAAAATACTTAGTGTGTACTATGTTCTATCTGTCCCCTATCGCTATCATCTATCGGTATATGGCTTGAAATAAAAGACAGAACATGCACCGTATTTAAACAAAGACGTTTACGTACATGCTTATGTTTTATTTACATGCGACAATACATTGGTAAACGTTGCAGCTATCAGGTACACATAACATTTAATAGTTCAAAGCGTGATCCCGATTTACAATTGAGAATATGCAGAAATAAAAATCTATATGTAAAAACAGTGAACACGATAGTTTTGATTTATTTTCAACACACTTTACAATGAACACATACTAATAAGTTCGTCTGGATGGAACTAAAATGGAAGAGAGACGTTGTTGTCTGAACTAAATCAATAGCTGTAGTAGCAGTATTAGTAGTAGAGCATGTAGTATGAGAAGTCGTGGCCGTCATCGTAATAGAAGTTCTGCTAGTAGAAGAAGCAGCAGTAACAGTAGACGTAATATTAGCAGTTTTAATGATAGTAGCAGTATTCGTAATAACAGTAGTAGAATAGGTCGAACTAGTAGTAGTGGTAAAAGCAAAAATCAGTAGAATAGGTCGAACTAGTAGTAGTGGTAAAA
>ENA-OREC01002327-OREC01002327.1-marine-metagenome-genome-assembly--contig:-NODE-2327-length-10407-cov-13.243853_pt1 | contig 10407 bp, 7 predicted proteins | sample MGYA00248626_ERZ508543 | MGnify/ENA primary metagenome ERZ508543 (study PRJEB26211, sample SAMN05518279) | marine metagenome | isolation source: Puget Sound, Washington, USA | host: Bankia setacea...
TCAAGACTCATATGTGGATACCAATACAAGGTCAAGACTCATATGTGGATACCAATACAAGGTCAAGACTCATATGTGGATACCAATACAAGGTCAAGACTCATATGTAGATACCAATACAAGGTCAAGACTTATATGTGGATACCGATACAAGGTCAAGACTCATATTTAGATACCAATACAAGGTCAAGACTCATACGTAAATACCAATACAAAGTCAAGACTCATATGTATATACCAATACAAGGTCAATACTCATATGTAGATACCAATACAAGGTCAAGACTCATATGTGGATACCAATACAAGGTCATGACTCATATTTAGATACTAATACAAGATCAAGACTCATATTAAGATACCAATACAAGGTCAATACTCATATGTAGATACCAATACAAGGTCAAGACTCATATGTAGATACCAATACAAGGTCATGACTCATATTTAGATACTAATACAAGGTCATGACTCATATTTAGATACTAATACAAGGTAAATACTCATATGTAGATACCAATACAAGGTCAAGACTCATATGTGGATACCAATACAAGGTCAAGACCCATATGTGGATACCAATACAAGGTCAAGACTCATATGTGGATACCAATACAAGGTCAAGACTCATATGTAGATACGAATACTAGGTCAAGACTTATATGTGGATACCGATACAAAGTCAAGACTCATATTTAGATACCAATACAAGGTCAATACTCATATGTAGATACCAATACAAGGTCAAGACTCATATGTGGATACCAATACAAGATCAAGACTCACATGAAGATACCAATACAAGGTCAAGACTCATATGTATATACCAATACAAGGTCAAGACTCATATTTAGATACCAATACAAGGTCAAGACTCATATGTATATACCAATACAAGATCAAGACTAATATGTAGATACCAATACAAAGTCAAGACTCATATGTGGATACCAATACAAGGTCAGGACTCATATGTAGATACCAATACAAGGTCAAGACTCATATGTAGATACCAATACAAGGTCAAGACTCATATTTAAATACCAATACAAGGTCAAGACTCATATGTAGATACAAATACAAGGTCAAGACACATATGTAGATACCAATACAAGGTCAAGATTCATATGTGGATACCAATACAAGGTCAAGTTCCATATGTAGATACCAATACAAGGTGAAGAATCATATGTGGATACCAATACAAGGTCAAGTTTCATATGTATATATCAATACAAGGTCAAGACTCATATATAGATACCAATACAAGGTCAAGCCTCATATGTAAATACCGATACAATGTCATGACTTAAATGTGGATACCAATACAAGGTCACGACTCAGTAGTAGTTTTCATTACACACTGTAAACTAAACAATTACCTTATGTCAATTTGTTATTAATAGAGCTGGTTTTGTGGTTGTTTCCCTCCCAAATTCCTATTATTGAAAGTCACAAGATGGCTACAGGGAATGCATGGTTAAGGTTTGCTGATCGTTGATTCCAGTCGTGTTGATGTTTTCCTTGGGGTTTTGACTACATAGACATATATTACAATTCTTAGAGCTGCCTGAATTCAGAACAGAATAAACACTACTCTTATATAGTAAAACTCCACTCTGCATGTATTGCTCCATAGAAAATACTTACCATACATGTAGTATGAACATCTATCGACTCCCGGATCGAAGTACGGATTTGTATTAATTAAACGAGTTTGAAACGGTCCTAAAACGTGTCACATCTAAACTACTTTATTAATATACGTTTTCTCGAAATGTTAACAACTTAATTCGTATGCACTACTTGTGCGAGGCCGTAGTCAATGTAATACTTTACTGGCATGAATGTTACTCCGTTATCTAAACAATGGCATGATGTTTGGTGTGTGATATACCAAAACAAATATATAACCATTTGTCCTATGTCTGTCTACTAAGGGTTAAGAATGGCAGGCAATGGTTATTTGTATATTTAGGAGGACTGTTTGTATATTAGTGTAGCCGGGTTAATGTAGCGAATGAACATCCCTTGGTTTGTATTGATCCGTACACGGCGGTTCAACCAGCAACTCAATAAAACTTGACACGTTGTTAATGGAACCTTCCATCTGTTAATCTTATCCGTTCACATATCGAGGCAGATTGTGTTTATTTGTTCAATACTGATAGGGAGAATTATTTTATATGCTTATCGAGTTCACATTTTCATGATAATCGTTTCTATGGGCAGCAACTATGGTCAGTTTTCTCCATTTTGATTTACGATTTAAAAATGACCCAGCTCGAAACATTAACTGAGACTACTTGATGAGTGTCTGAACAGTGTCAAAGGGTGAACACTATTAAAGCACACACACAATTAAGCCATTTTATTCTACATTTAAATGAAATGAAAAACACAAATTTAAAAACATATTTGATCTTAAATCATAAATTATTATTTTTTAATTATTTGAGTAATTCTAAGAAAAAAATCAGGTAATTTCATTTTGATGGTATTTTATTAAACCAGTTTGTTCAACTTTGCTTAAGATAGTTTGATCACTCGATCATAGACATTTTACCATCAGACACATTTCACCTACAGACGCTTCGATTCGTGTAACCTTTATATTTGATAATGTATTTTTTTCCATTTTTCGTTCTCTTTGTTGTAACCTGTGTCTGTATAGTATTGGGATATTAATAGATATGTCTAATAACATCGACATGTTTAACAACCCGACGTGTTTGGTCTCCCAACGCATCGTCATCATTTACAACCCGACGTGTTTGGTCTCCCAACGCATCGTCATCATTAACAACCCGACGTGTTTGGTCTCCCAACGCATCGTCATCATTAACAACCCGACGTGTTTGGTCTCCCAACGCATCGTCATCATTACGCATGGGTGTAGTCCAAGCTAGTAGAGATGAAAATGGCGCGCCAACGTGTTTAGGTGTCATGTAATGTGGACCATGGTTAAGGCTTTGGTGTGAGAAGATAGTGACAATGTTCCGTGTAGGTCAGCTGACGCGATAGTTGAAGAGCCGTATGGGCACATAATATTATATATTTATATACAGGTGCAACATACGATGACGTTTCACGTGCAGAGGGAAACTCTCTGTTTGGCAATGAGGTAGCACATACATAAGGAGTTAGAAATACTTTACAATTCTTTAGATAAAGAATCAACATAATTGTATCATACAGATACTGCAGAGTAAAAGGACGTATAGAAGGAGAGAAGAACAAGACGACAATTAGACTGTGTGTACACATGGAAGCACCGGAAGTTCTAGAATTAGAAGGAAAGTACCTGAGAAACATTAACAGCACCAGTGCCCATATGTGAGCAGAGTCAGATGGGTCGGAATTCAACCACAATTTTACCAAGAAAGGTTAGAACTACACCGGAGGCAAATTACTAAGACATTAATTCTAATCAACTGCAGAATTAAACATGAATACGTTTTAATTAGTAGCTTTCTATCAAATTTGAGATGCTTATGTATCTCGTAATATTTCATTTACATTCACATTTCGACACTAGAACTAGTTAAACTCTAAGTCACATCGAGACGATGTACAGGGAAGTTCATAGAGTTAACCGCGTATTTTATGACTGGAAGAAGAGATTATACAAAATTAAAGTCAGAAGCTTCAATAAATGAGCCTGCTTCTCACCATCTCACTGGCTTAATACAGTCTGTAGCGACAACAGTTTTGTCTGAAGCAGAACTAACACCAACTTCGCCTCCGCAACTAAATAGTTGTGTTTTAGTCTCAGAACATACAGTCATCTGTCAACTGATCTAACAAATGAAACACCTACTAACATGATGATGAAAGGTCAGTGGGATAACCAATACTTAACATTTAAAATCACATCTAAATAGACATTCTAGTTTGTAGTAAACTTCGGACTAACTCTCAGTACATTTCTTAGAATAAACTCATTTAGACACGTTGGTATATTACACTTAACGTCGGTTGATACATAATTATATTCATGTGACACTCACACGAACAACATCGAATAAATTGCAGCATGGACATAGTCTTGCCAATAAATGGCAGTGCTAAATCGCAGACTATTCCAGGACGGCACGATTAAGAATCAACGACTTGATCTATAAATCTATCTTATCTTTCACTTATTGAAGCATGTATCCTTTAGCTATCTAATCTTCTCCAGTATGTCATTGTCTGACATATTGGTACTTGAGACAAGACAGTAACCGTTTCATGCCCTTTCTTTAGTTCCTATGGTTTTGTGCGATTCGATTAGCAACACGAGCCGTTTCAGAAATTCTAACTGAAACGAGTTTTAATATAGCATTCAAACGAGCATGCATTGACATTGCAAGTGCACATAATTCACAGATCAATATCGTAAAACGAATGCGTAGAATACAGCCATTTGTCATTGTCATGCAATACGAAATTTGATAGTCTGCCAGAGAAGTAATAACCAATTAACGTACTCGAGTAAACAAACATACACACCAAAAAAAGAAACCGGTATGTCGAATATCAAGGTAGGAAACGAGATTCCATTGGTGCGTATTGATTCGTGCTCGATTGTTAAACAAACAACTCAATACAACTTGACGTGGTGGTATACATGTAGTCATAAACAGTGGCAGGCGATGGGGATGTGGTTTACTGAGTGAAGCACTGTTGCACGAATCTAACAGACTTATCAGTATATCTACCTCTTGCATATACTCAAGTATGACACGATTGGATACCATTACCTCGCATCCTCCCATATACTCAAGTATGACACGATTGGATACCATAACCTCGCAGCCTCCAATATACTCAAGTATGACACGATTGGATACCATTACCTCGCATCCTCCAATATACTGAAGTATGACACGATTGGATACCATTACCTCCCATCCTCCCATTTACTCAAGTATGACACGATTGGTTACCATTACCTCGCATCCTCCCATATACTCAAGTATGACACGATTGGTTACCATTACCTCGCATCCTCCAATATACTCAAGTATGACACGATTGGTTACCATTACCTCGCATCCTCCCATATACTCCAGTATGACACGATTGGATACCATTACCTCGCATCCTCCCATATACTCCAGTATGACACGATTGGTTACCATTACCTCGCATCCTCCCATATACTCAAGTATGACACGATTGGTTACCATTACCTCGCATCCTCCCATATACTCAAGTATGACCCGATTGGTTACCATTACCTCGCATCCTCCGTACACGTACTTCGATAAGTGAGAAGCAAACTCAAATATAAAACAATGTGGTTGGTCTTTCTTGTTTTCTCGCCAATTGTATATATTTAATACCAGTGTCAGAACGATTTTCAGGTGTAAAACCGAACCCTTAAATAGATATTAGTTGTGTAAGACAATCGTCAAACACGTATACTGTTCTGAGGCATTCTATAACAGTAATACCGACATCACCTTACGTACACTACAATGTCCAAACTTATGATACACATCACGTGATTTACTCGTGAGTCAAACAGTAATACAAACCACACCATGTACACTAATTTGATGTAGATTGCCTTATAATGGTGGTAGATTGCTTTATGTATAAGCGTGTTAACATGGTGAATGATTAATTGTATTCTTTTGATAAATAACTTTTCAAGAATTGCTTAAATTCATTCTTTATTACTACCAACAAATATGATTAATATCAACTATGATCGAGATATTGTAGTCATTGGGACAAAACAACGGTCAGTATTGTTTCAAAACTATGATTTCAATGTTTGGTTAAATCAAAGGCCATACTTATGTTCAAGTATTAAAGGGTCAGATGTTTGCTGAGATGTTGTAGTCATATCTTTTTGTAATCAAGTCGTCTCAAGATTGTTTCAACTTTAAGGTTGCTCGAGTGTTATCACACTAATTGGGATCGACTGACGATCCCTGGAAGTTTAACGATCGACAAAGTATACCTCGAACAATGCGTGATCAGGTGTGCTGTAATGGGAGACAAAGTAGGCAATCAAAGAAATCCACACCACCAACACCAAAAAACACCTCTCTTCAAGTGTGTGTACTTTATTTCCTTGTTTCCTATAAACCATGTACAGTATTGTTCCTCTAAGGCTGCTTAGCGGGTTACGGATTGTTCATATTGCTGCTTGTCAGTGTGTTTTTATTTCATGCCAATTATTATTCGCTTTTCACTTAAATTCGCTAACGCAAACTCGTCAAAAATACCCAATTAACAGTCACATTGTCACATATCAGTGTGTAGTACGTGTATTTAGTTTTCATGTTAAGCTATCAGTAGCATGCAAGTCTTGTCGAACAATTGTTTAAGAAAACACATACGGAACAAAACACAGAAGTCAAGAAACTCTGCGGAAGTGTATAAGCAAGATTTGGCTGGAGAAAACGTATATGCCTCTATACGTACAAACACTAGATACTTGTCACTGTTACCTATCCAACTCTTGGGGACGTATAACTGGTAATTCGGAACATTATTTTGACAAATTCCCATTAACTCGCATCGAGGTGGCGTCATTTAGTACCATAAAGTTATATGTGAATATGCTAGCAAAGTCGAGGAGAAATAAAACTGACACATAACAGCATCGCGACACTAATGAACGAGTGAACGGGGAGCGCTGTATATAAGTGCGCCTGTCTCTGGAACAGAAGTATGATTCCGGGCTGCCAATAACTAGCTGGGTAGTCACGTGCCATTCACACTACAGATGGTGTATCTCCTGATGCCAATTTACATGCAAATAAACAGATGCAATGGGCTGCTAGTAATGAGTAGTTATTTGCCTTACAGAATGCCACAACGACAAACACAATGTTTCTATTGGGTTGAAGATTTATATTGTGCATGGTAGGGGATACAGTCGATGAAATTCACATGAACTATTCAACTATTATATTGACGGAACCTAAGATGTATACCATCGACCTATTGACCTGCCACCTTTACCATAGTCCATACTATTCCTTATTTAAGGCTCCATGTGCTCACACTTATCAGCACATACATTATATAATCCATATCGACGGTACATGGATCCTCTTGTCATCTGTATAACATAACTAGGGTAATATTGACTAACGCTCGTATTAACTGTATTAATTAGTGGAACTTCTGCAACAAGGTAGCAGAAAGCGTCAAATCATAGTTCAAGGAAATGCAATTAGCCAAGGCAAACTCGCTGAAAGGAAGTCGGACGTATTGGCCACCATAAAGAAAATCCATTGGGAATGAATATATAAGAAGAAAACATGCTCATTGAATATTTCTCCACTAGCTTCGTTCCCCAACTACGGGTTTGTTTAAGGTAATATACATCAATACGTTGACGGCTTTATCAGGTCTGCATGAGTGACTTGACTAGAAAGCGACTTTGTAGTATCCGGAGTTTGGCAGACCTGTCAGCGTGTCACAGACGAAAGCAGTGGGTTTAGTCAGCAAGGTCGTACGTACGATATGCACTTAATCCGGGTGAAAGAGGGCATGCTTCATTAGAAACGATACATTGTGAAAACAAGAGCTATAACTTAATGAGATAAATGCACCCGACTCCCGTTTTGTCACAGAAAATAAGGCACCATAGAAAACTATTTAGATAACTTGTTTGAAGTAGTTTGAAACACAACCTTTCTATGTATTGATATTCGTCGTATAGCAATTCCGAACAAAAGGAACAAACTCGTAACTCTGGAACCCCGATGCGGAGTCTCGCGAAAAGAAAGACTTGCATACGATTCATAGCGATCATGTGTAGCAAGTTTCGTGACTTGGAACTGTGAAAGTACTTCACTGTAGTTGGGTACAGGCAATTTTGCCAACAGACTTCCGGCCAAGCGTCTGGTGTCTCAATTATACCCGGTACCCCACTTATTTCATTGGACGGAGGTATTCCGATTCCAACAGTTGAATGTCGCACCAGTTGGAGAATGAAGTAACGATCCATGTTATCTTTAAGCGTTGGTCTGTCTCATTAGTGTGTACAGCATGTCTACAGATTGCTAACGAACACCCGATGCAATATATCCAAACTTAAAATACTGTTTGTGTTTACTTTGATTAGAAAATATCCGAATATGACTTAAATTACATGAAATGGTAAAACTGTTGGTGTAAGCAGTGTATATAGAAGAGGGCAGGGCGATACATGGGACATATAGTAAAACTAATCTATTATTGAACATGACAGAAGTGTAACATATACGTTAAAACATAACAATAATTTTGCATTGGATGACTAGTCTAGTTACCGCCTCCTCGATAGCCTAGTGATACAGTGCTGGCTTCGAGTGCGGGAGGTCCCGGGTTCAATCCCCAGTCAAGGACCGCGTCATACCAAAGACGTTATAAAAATGGAACCAGTAGTTCCCTTGTTTAGCACTGAACATTCAAAAGGGAAAATACTGGCTCTTTCTCAATAATTATTATAGGAAAATAAATGTAATGGATAAAATCTGGGATAGAAAATCCTTCGAAGTCGGAGGTCATTGACCGTTGTCGCGTGGATGAAAAAACCGAATGACCACGCAGAACCGACAAAAGTCGAACGCTTAAAAAACAAAAACAAAAACTAGTCTAGTTCTTATTCTTGACCTGTATGCAATGGTTGCTTAGTTAAAATCTCTATAAATTATAGTGTTGAGCCTACCGTGCTTAAACCAACAGTTTGACCATTTCATTTAATTTTAGTCATGTCCTGATATTTCATAATTAAAGTCGCAAATATAAACATTAGAAGACAGTTAACCAAAAAGTTATATTGCAATTCGATTGTTGAGAATTGTAGTACGTTGTCATGTGAGGTGTATCAATCTTAACTTTAAAGCGATCTACACCAAACTAATACACGCAGATGTTGACTGAAGTTGAGTTACCTTATTGTATGATTTAAAAAGCTTTTGCCTATCGCCCAGGACATTTTGAAATATATTGTAACAAAGAGTTGAGTGGAGAACAAGTCTTCGTCCTTTGTTTGTTTCGTTACATACAATTCATATGTGTGAAACTATAACGAAGTAGATGCATTGCTAGAGACAGTATCAACAAATTGGCAATTTTCACAACAGGGTAAATTACTATTGGTACCTGAAATGTATGAGTACAGAAGAAAGGTCCTATTTTTATGCGCACAACCATAGTCGTCAACGGAAATTGTGTAACTAAGCATACGTGATGATACCTTATCTGACTAATGGACGTGATTGAGAATGTCGAGTTTTAAACCAATATAGTGATTCAGGCAAATTAATGATAAGAACGGACACAACCAGACAAACATTCCACCACTGGATAAACAAACAACTTTCTCAGATAAAGGAAAACACACTGTTTCACTTAAACTAACGAAATAGGCCACAGCCATAAATAAAATAAAAATATAAATCAAGAATCTTTATAAATTCAAGCGACAGAAGTGATTGCACATGATTTTAATCTTGAGGTTGATTATTCATGTTCGTTTTAGAATGGAGCAACATAATGCAAGGACTTTTCTGTTGTAGGTCATGGTTGACAATATCCTAACGGTTATTGTACCAGCTGAAAACACCCCAACGGCACGTGTACTAGATGACAACACCCCAACGAAAAGTGTACCAGATGACAACACCCCAACGAAAAGTGTACCAGATGACAATACCCCAACGGTACGTGTACAAGATGACAACACCCCAACGACACGTGTACCAGATGACAACACCCCAACGGTAAGTGTACCAGCTGAAAACACCCCAACGACACGTGTACCAGCTGAAAACACCCCAACGACACGTGTACCAGATGACAACACCCCAACGACACGTGTACCAGATGACAACACCCCAACGAAAAGTGTACCAGATGACAATACCCCAACGGTACGTGTACAAGATGGCAACATCACAACGGTACGTGTACCAGATGGCAACACCACAACGGTACGTGTACCAGACGACAACACCCCAACGGTAAGTGTACAAGATGACAACACCACAACGTTACGTGTACAAGATGAAAACACCCCAACGGTAAGTGTACCAGATGACAATACCCCAACGGTACGTGTACAATATGACAACACCACAACGGTACGTGTACCATATGACAACACCACAACGATACGTGTACCAGATGACAACACCCCAAAGGTAAGTGTACAAGATGACAACACCACAACGGTACGTGTACAAGATGACAACATCACAACGGTATGTGTACCAGATGACAACACCACAACGGTACGTGTACCAGATGACAACACCCCAACGGTAAGTGTACCAGATGACAACACCCCAACGGTACGTGTACCAGATGACAACACCCCAAAGGTAAGTGTACCAGATGACAACACCACAACGGTACGTGTACCAGATGACAACACCACAACGGTACGTGTACCAGATGACAACACCCCAA
>ENA-OREC01002328-OREC01002328.1-marine-metagenome-genome-assembly--contig:-NODE-2328-length-10406-cov-13.941137_pt1 | contig 10406 bp, 6 predicted proteins | sample MGYA00248626_ERZ508543 | MGnify/ENA primary metagenome ERZ508543 (study PRJEB26211, sample SAMN05518279) | marine metagenome | isolation source: Puget Sound, Washington, USA | host: Bankia setacea...
TGAAGCTGTTTTGTTTTTATGCTCCCCAAAGGGGGTAGATATAGTCGCCGCTTTGTCTGTCCGGTTGTCCGTCCATCCGTCCGGGATTGAATCGAAAATTAGTTTATAGATAGATGGCATTGAGAGGAAGGGCAGTGCACAAGAACCATAATCCTATTCTGTATATTTACAGACTTGTCTCCCCTTCACAATTTAGTTTTTCATAATGGATGCCTGTCCAAACCATATCTTGGAAAGTACAAAACAGATTGAAATGAAACCTAGTTTATAGATAGAGGGCAGTTAGAGGAAGGGCAGTGTACAAGAACCATACTCATACACTGTATATCAACTTAGTTATCTCCCCTTAACCATTTTTTTCCATACTGGATGCCTGTCTGGGCCATATCTTGGAAAGTACAAAAGGGTTTGAAATGAACTTGGTTTATAGATAGATGGCAGTGAGAGGACGGACAGTGCACCCTTAATATTTATTGAGTTATCTCCACATAACCATTTTTTCATAATGGTTGCTTGTCCTGGCCATATCTTGGAAAGTACACAAGGGATTGAAATTAAACTTGGTACATACATAGATGTTAATGAGAGGAAGTGTTTTAGACAAGAACCATAATCCTACCTTGCTTGAGTTATCTGCTAGATAAATGTGTTGTTCAAAATTTAAATGATTGTTTTCACTTTGTTATCTTACATTTGAATGTAGTATTATGACAATAATAAACATGTCAGTTATTGATTGTATAAAGGGCATTCATTTTTCAACTCATTAGACTGTGATATATTTGAAGTTGTTGGTAAATGGCTTGTTTTAATCACAGAGACAGAACATGCGGCTCCTGAAATATCAGAGGAAGGCAAAGAGGGTCTACGTCCAGATGATGCCTTACGTACCATGGAAAAGAAAGCTATTAATTTCCTTGTCAATGAATACCTGCTGCAAATTAACAACAAACTGACAGCTGTTACTTTCTCAGAGGAAAACGAAGATCAGGTAATTGGTTTAATAAATCTGGAACTACCTATACAGTATACATGTAGGATCATTTTGTACACAGTCCAGTACAAAGAATATCACTGTGATAATGGTATCTATTTAAATTTAGGTTTTAATTTCTTTGTAATTAAATGTTACAAAATAGATGAACATGTTCTATGTGGTCTAGATATTGATAACTAGCTTGTGCAGTTATTTTTTAAGAGAAAACAGCGGCATATAGTGATTTCTTATTCTAGAATACACCCACTGACTGACTGTCAATCAATTTAGTGCTTAAATTGACTTGTCCACATTGAAATTTCTACTCTAGTAATCATTTTATATTGTAAAAAGGCTAGTTTGAACAATTTTGATCATTCTAAATTAAAGGTTAAGGTTAAAATAAAGAAGTGCACCCACGATTGCGACAATGAGATAATTCTTTGGGTTATTAGCTTTTTTGGACACTAGGCTCAAGAAGCCGCGCTAGATTTTATATATATTTTGATTGTCATATTGAGTAGTGGATGAAATATGGATTTTAATTGAACAAAGAGGGAAATAGAACCCATCAACATTCACCCCTCAATATAATGTTCACACAAGAAACCTGAGAAGACAAAGTTGAAATGAGTTGGTGCGTTATTTTTTAGAATTTTGAAGATTGGGATGATGTAGGTTTGAACATTCCCCAGCCCCCAGAAATACTACGCCTATACAGGGATTATAACAGTCATATCCAACCAATGAAGGACAGCAAAGAATGTGAGACACAGACTGAGGAAACAAGTCACATGGTGGAGGAAATGTTAGTCAAAGTTAAACATCTCGAGGAAAGACTAGCTACCGTACAGCAAAATCTGGTATGTAGTTTTATTCTCATTAATCAACCTAGTCTATTTAAGGATTTACCGGTGCATTGTATTATCAAATACTGTGAAAATTATTGTATGACACAGGAAACTACTTTTTTATGGAGTTTGTTAGCTGTACTATGAACTTGGATGTCAACGAATATCAATTCCAAATACTTTTGTGGAATCATATATTTTCATGGGCATTCAGTTTCAAGATTTCCTTCAAAAATACCACTTTAAAGGCTCTTTAACTTGTGGATTCCAAAATCAATGAACATTACTTGAGAAATGTTTATGTTTAAATTGTATGTGATTTCAAAGTATTATCTAATCACACATGTTTCAGACAATTTTCTTTTATGTTTGTCATCAATTGTATTTCAGGGTGACAAGATATCGGAGCTGGAAGAAATGTTAATGTATAAAGACAAGGAAATGTTCCGTAGAAGAGGTGTAGCTGAGGGGTATGTTCTAGAACTGTTCCAATATTGTTCTTCTTTGCCATTTTGAACAGAAACATCAATTCATTTCAAGAAGTGAACGTCAAATGGAGTATCTGCTTCTTTATGTTAAAGCATATACCGGTACAAAGATTATGTTTTCTCCTTGCAACATGCAAGACTGCCCCTCAAAAAAAAAATTATGTTGGGGGAGAGTTTTTTAAAATTGTCCCTGAAGAGTATTTTTTTGTTTTAAGAAGTCATGAATCAAGTTATTCTCTCTCTTGACAATTAATTTTTCGTAGAGCATAACAGAACAATTTGAAATCATAAACGTTTTTATGGGCATGATTGTAGACAAGTTACATGTTTCAAGCCCTTGTTCTTGGGCTGATTAAGTAGATTATCAATAATGATCTCCATGAAGTTCAAGCATCTCGAAGTCTTTTCACTCCATATTTTCAAGGTCAATAGAGGGAGTACTTCATTTTTAAAAGTTTATTTTAAAAATGTTTTCATGTACCAGGGACATTCTAATATATAACAGCTGTGCAGGCACTTTTTATATTAAGTATAGTTTTTGCTAGTATAGTATGGTTTGATCGCTGTTTTTTATTTTTTTTATCTTGTAATGAGAAAAAAGCCCTAGTGATTACTATTGTTTCAGTTCAGAGTCAGAGCCCCCACCTAGTCCTGTCAATGAGAAATCTCTGTTGTTTGATGACGAACCAGTCACACCAGATAACCAGTCAGAGGCAGAAGAAGATACAGGTCAGTCAAAAGATTGTTTGCTAACTAAGTGTTCAATGGTTGACCCATAGAAGTATAGAAATTCATTCCTTATTTAAGTTATTTAATACATATAGTGAGATTGTAATAACACATGATAATAACAATGACTGTGTAACTTTTCACATTGGTGCATGTACATGTTTTGTTTCGTAGTTTGTATTGTACTGTAGATGTTTTGTCTTGCTTTTGTAGATATTTTAGACTGTACCTGCGATCACGACCAGGAGGAGAAGTGCCCAGTCTGTATACGGGTTTCATCTCCTCAAGTTTACAGACTGGATTTCACTGAAGAACCGGACGAACAGTCTACGGAACAGGAAGTGGCAGACGGTCAAGATTATCGCTATGGAGACAGATCTGATGGTAGTCATGGAAACAAAGACCAAGTTTCCAGAAAAGAAACTGACCAAAATAATAGTGACTCTATCAAAAACACTGAAAATCCCAACGATTCTAACTGTGATGCAATAAGCGAATGTGATAAAGACAGACTAGTTAAAAGTTCTGTAGATAGTGATAGAAGTACTGTGACTGTAACTAATGTGAAAACAGACATAAACAATGCAAATACAAACTCTGACTCAAACCCTAAACATGAGCAAACTGGGAAGCCGAAGAAAGGTACAAAGTCCAAGGATATCTGGCCTGATGCAGACAGTTCTAGGGTTGTACAACAGGTGGCGCCTCAGCCTGTCACATCCAGCAGTAATCAGGTCTCTAGTAAGCGCCCAGAGGTGCCCACTCCACATAGAAAACCTGATAGTAGTCAGAAGTCGTCCAATACTACAACTAGGTGAGAATAATATTTAAAAAAAATGGAAATATTTCAAGATTTTATTTTCTGTATTGGTTGTACCGGTATATGTATAGTTCAGAATGTTTTGAAGTTGAATACATCTGTTAAAGTGTGACACATGAGATGGTCAAGTGGTCACTTCTGTTTTCCTACCACACAAAAACCAAACTAACACAAACCTCGGTTCCAACAAGAATGATTTGTATAAGTTGTTCTTACTTGTTTTGTAGTCATTGTAGAACTAAGTTTAGAACTAAAAGGTGAGATCTTATTTTCAGGAAAATGTCCACATCATTTAGTAAAGCCCTCAAAGATGTGTGTTTCCATGTTCCAAAAGATAACAGACTTGTAACTGAGGTAGGCACTGGTTTTTTTTTGCCAGAAGATGAAATTATTTATGCTACAGCCTTTTTTTATACATGAACTTTTACAAGACTTATATAGGGCTAAGAATAAGATGTGCTTTGGAACAACTAACAATGTCACAACTGAAAATGGCATACACTACTTCTATCTACTACATGTATGTGAAATTTGGATAAAGAAAATATTGAAATTGTTAAGAAACCGTATTGCTATACAAGATGATGTATTTATGTGTTTTTCTTTCATCTCTGTTTCTAAATTGAATGCTGCAGATTGTTAGCCCTAGGACAAAAATGATAAGGAACTCCTGCAGAGAGATTAGTTGTTCCAGATGCAAGGAGCAAGAACAATCCATCTGCTTTTATTTGAATATGAAACTATTTTTGGAGGAATGATTAATAGGATTAGAGACTATTTTACATTTTGCACTGTTGTATTTGTATCTTACCAGTAATTTGTTTTGGTGTCAGGTATCTAAGATTGCAGACGCAGACCAGCAGAAAGTAGTGTTGATGTTGGGAAGGTGTCTACCTCATATTGTACCCAATGTCCTACTGGCTAAAAGAGAGGTAATATACAAACATATTCTACACTTAACACAACTAGGTAACTTGATTATTACTTAGAACTGATCTTGACAATTAAAGCTAGAACAACCACCCTAAGTTAAACAGTACAGGGCCCAATTTCATAATACTTTAATCCGACTTAGATTTAATCCAATATATTTCATGCAAAATTATACATACATCATGTATTTCAAACAATTTTATCAGGAATGTTTAAAGCAGACTATATAGTTTACCTATGAATCTACATAAACATCAGTTGTATTTAGTCAGCAATTATTAGGATTAAAACTGAGGGTAAATCCTTGATTATGATATTGGGCTCAAGTGACACTGATATGTTAACATAAATGTCAGAGGGTGATTTTATTTGGAAAGTTGTACATATCAATCAGGCTAAAATGAGTTATTGTAAACCCATTTAACTGCTGTTATCTACTAGTGCTATATATAGGATATTACAAGAATGTAAGCCTCTTTTTATCATATGATAACTGTCTGAGAAAATAGCAAATCAAACAAATAAACATCAACATTATGTAGTTATTTTACAATACTCAATAGAGCAGATGCAGTCATTTCTAAAGTTATATTACTCATGTATAATATAAAATATATTTGTAATGGTTATATACTATGGTGAAAACAAGCGACGTTAATGATAAAATAAGATATTTGATGGGTGCATGCAAAAGGGTTTCTAATAGCTATTGAATAAAGAAGCCAATGGAATCCTTTTACATTCACCCTTTATACCGTAAACCCATTAAACTGCTGTTTTCTACAAGTTCAATTACTGGAAGTCAATGTTATGCTGATTGTTTGTCTGTAGGAGCTCATTCCATTGATCATCTGCACAGCCATGTTACATCCAGATGCCAAGGAGAGGGACAATCTACTCAACATTCTCTTTAACCTTATCAAAAAGCCAGATGAAGAACAGAGGTAAGCAATCTTTATCTACTTGTCCTATCACCCTGACAAGTGGTTTTGTGTGCAGGACGAGTGGAAATGTTGAGATCTGTAATGTATTTCTTGTTTTTTACCGTAATCTATGATGAGCAGAAGTAGAGATTTTGAGAGTTATCGTGCCCCTGTTAATCTAGTGCATGTTTGGAAATATCTATCATATAGCTGATCAATACTTGGCTGAAGAAGAAGGTCAATAAACACTGAATGCTCTATACAGCTTTAATCACTCATGTTTTAGCTGAGTCTTAAGATGTTCAAATATTTATTTAATGGTGCAGAAGGGCAAACTATCTCCAGAACAAGTCAGATAAAACTGCTACTTGCATTGTAACTGTTAAAAGTTATAACCCAGGATATGTTTAAGGACCTTTGTAGCTTATACAGAAATCTACAAAAACTATTGAGCAACAAAATGTAATGATTTCACAGTATGTTAATGAGTAGTTTTATATGTGTGTGTGTTTGCAGACAGATGATACTGACTGGGTGTATAGCTTTTGCACAGCATGTTGGTCCGACTCGAGTTGAGGCAGAACTTTTACCTCAATGCTGGGAACAGGTAACTCAAACATTCACCTCTATATTGGCTCTTGTTAAGTGCATTATTTTGCAATATGATTAAAGTCTTATCAATAGAATGTTAGAAGTGTGTTATGCATGTAACCAGCATAGGAACCTTAATGTGAACATCACAGCATACTCCACATGGTATACCTTTAGGCAACAAATATCTGATTTGCACATAACGTATGCTCGTCTTCGATTCTCATTTAATTGCTGTGCAAACTATGTTACTTTTTACTTATAATTGTAAAAAACATGCTTATCAGAGGTAGCCTGATATAGTGTAACATCTGACACTATATATGTGTGTTGCTGTACTTTATAGATCAGTCATAAGTACATGGAGAGGAGGCTGCTGGTGGCTGAGGCATGTGGAGCTCTGGCGGGGTTCATACCTGTAAGTCTGACCTATATCTACCACCCATTATAAACAATAGACAACAAGTGAGCTAATATCTATGTTCAAACTCGTGTATAGTAATGTATGTTTGTGAAGAAAACCTTTTGATAGTTTGTCCGTTGTTTTTTTCAGATTCTGATAGTGTTTAAAACTGAGAGGTGTATTTGACCTTGCTTTATATACTTTAGAGCAGTTAAAAACCCTACAGCTTTCTCATTTAAACACTTCATATTCTAAAAAGATAAAATGTTATACAGTGAAACCCCTCTCAACTCAACTCACTCAGGGCCAGACAAAATTTTCGTTTTAAAGGGGAATCTGGATTAAAAGGGTCGTTTATATAGGAATAAATAGATTTGAGATCACAGACCATGTTCAGTATAGATGGGATTCCAGTATAGATGGAGTCCGGTTTGGAGGGGGTTCACTGTATATAGAGAATAATAGGTTGCAGTGTAGATGAGAAGGTTTATCCAGCAAGATGTAAAATTTTATACGACCCCCTTTTGTTGGTCAGTGTCATGTGTAATTGGTGGATAAATGTTGATATTTGCAGAGTGAGTTACGCAGTTCATTGGTGCTGTCCATGTTACAACAGATGTTACAGGATGACAAGGAAGCAGACGTGAGAGAGGCGGTAGTACGCAGTCTGGGACTCATTATAGGCTACATCACAGACAAGGACAAATACTCTGTGGTACATACACCATAGAGATGCTTATAGCTACAGTCAAGTTTCACTTATAAGACCACCCTCAGAACAGACAAAAAGTGGCCTTAATAGAGAGTTGGTCTTAAAAGCGAGGCCCAATCACATAGAAAACAGCTGTATGGAACCAAGTTGTGTTTATAGTGGACAGGTCCTAATATTGAGTGGTATTACTAGTGGAACTTAACTGTAGTAATAGATTAAAAGTAAACTCTTGACTATATGTTCAAATTCGACAAGTCATGTGTTAAATTAACATTAAGCTTCTCACAGAGGTTTGTTATTGTCCATAGATACACTTGTCAAACAGCTGGAAAAGATTTACCCCAGAACTTGCTACATTCTGGGCTTTCCAAATTCCAGTGCTGTACAAATAAGCGTTTTCACCATGTAATCTTTTTAATTTTAATTTTTAGATTCTTTGTAAATAAGCTTGTGGACTAATTTTGATTTGTTCAGATCTGAAGTGTTTTACCTTCATTTCCTTTAAAGTGAGAGTTTAAGTTTTTGTTTTGAGTCTGTAGTCTATATTTATACATGTATATTCAACTGGCTTTACACTTTAACAGGGAACAGAGTTACTGAAGGTAGCTTTAAAAGACACATCAGAGAAGGTAGTTCACACTGCCAAGCAGATACTGTTGCCATCGTTTGCCATGTGGTCCTATGAACTTGGTAGACTTGAACATAGTCTTCTACATGCTATACTTAGAGATCTGGAAGAGTTAGTCAAGGTAGGAAATACTTTACCTGTTTTACTTTCTAATCTCAACTTATATGTGTAGAGTTATATTCTGGTTGAAGTATTATTGTTCAAATATTTTGTCTCAAACATGTATTATTAAATTGTGTTGTTAAAGGCTAAAAGTTATTGCTGATATAAGTATTAAGGTTGAATATGTCTGTATGTTAACAACACGGATCTTTGCATGATTCAATGACACAAGCATGACTGGATCCATAGGGAATAAGGGAGTACATTTGTAAGTTGATGCTTGGTTGTAAAGTATATGTGTTGCCTTGTTACATTGTTCATTTGTAGAATACAAGTTGTTAATCCTAGTCTATTCTCTTTCTGTTGCCTACTCAAGGATATGCCTCTTGGAACAGTAAGTGTTTTATGTGCTAGTGGATTATACTGCAGTATTTTCTCTATACTAACAGATTGTTTCTTTAAGGTTTTTCCAAAAAGATTAGACCAAGTTTAGGACACAAATCTATAGAAACTGTCGGACACCAAAACAATTTTCATCACATTAGAAATTAAAGTTTACTCACAGTTCACAATGATTTTCATTTTATTTTCACAATATCATTCACAATATGTCTTTTGTTGATATAGCTTTCTCTCAGGTTCATAAATCTATATATTCACCTTGTCATAGGTTGATAAATGTATTATATAAACACGTTTGAATAATAAACATTATGGTCAGTATTAAGTTACGTAATAGCAAAGAAACTTAAATGAAACCCGTGTATGAAAAGAAAATGTAATTGGCTCTAAAGTTAAGTCATGAAATTTGTGGAATTGTTGTACAAAAGTGGGTATTTGCATGATACATTGTTTCCCCAACTCCTTAGATGTATGGAAATAAACACACAGTAATGGTATGAGAAAGGTAACTCCCAACAGGTTTTTTACAGATGATTAGCAAATGTGTTTTTTATGAAAAATGGAATCTTTTATTGACCACCATTGCGGGGATGTTCTAATGGTTCCCTCCTGTTCCCCTCTCCTGATCGATGGGTTATACCTATTTATGGAGTTGTCTCAACTTTCAGATTTTGACATAGCAAATACGTCTGCTGCTACTTCTGCATCAGCTTTCTGGTTGATTGTGTTTAGCTTGGCTGTTTTGAGTTTACACAGCCTTTGTTGCAGTGTCTGTATTATTGTTCTCATTCTAAAAATATAAAGCCTTGACCTTGGAACGCCATCCGTTGATTCTTTTTTTATTTAAATGCTGCTGCTTTTTCTTTTCTTCTGTTTCAGTTTTAAAATTGCTTTCAACTAAAACATTACCAACCTTTAACAATAAGTTACCATATATTTAGAGATATTGTTTTCAACACATGTTTTCATACTTGTATTCCCAAATTGTATTTAATTATAATACAGTATGTCATTACATTCTACTGATATAATAAACCAATATCATTGTACCTAAACTATTGTACATTTGTAAAGTGTAAGTAACTGCATGATAACTTTGTATTGTGGAAACCAATGGTTAGATACTGTGTAACAACAACCAGGAATATTGTCTTTACTAAAGCACATCGCAAAACTTAAAGTTACGCAATAAATTTGAATCTTATTTAACAGCTGATCATGAAGAGAAAAAATACAGAAAGCGTTTAATAATATATATAATATAAGAATAAAATAACTGGAAGTTATAGTTATGCTGGAGACTGTTCTGGTTTTTAAGTTGTGCTTTAATTTAAGTTGTGCGTATAAGTGCTTTAGAAAACAGTACCAGGACAGTAAGCTTTTTGTTTTGTTTTATTCTTTCCTTATTTTTATAGAAATGCATACAGATTCATTCAATAATCATGCGATATAAGTCTAGTTAAAAGTGTTTAGTTGGAAGTGTTTGACCCATCGTTATAATGAGGAAAATTGACTGGTAACAGAGATGGCTCCCTTGCTTTAGTCATAGTACTGTTCAGTTGGGGAACCATTTAGCCAGGTGTTTGTGACACAGTATCCTACTATTGTTTATTGATATAACACATGTTTTTTTATCTATCTATTAGACAGCTGCTTTGAAATATGAATTAATGCCTATGTTTATAGCCATATCGACAGCTACTAAAGTGTTAACACTAAACAGTATAATGTTGTATACACTATTAGCTAGATTTGAGATTATGGCTCATTATAGAAAGTAACTCACTTCTTTATTTCATTGTTTTGCAGATCTCTAGACAAGTTTATCTTACAATCTAAATACAATCA
>ENA-OREC01002329-OREC01002329.1-marine-metagenome-genome-assembly--contig:-NODE-2329-length-10406-cov-12.652629_pt1 | contig 10406 bp, 3 predicted proteins | sample MGYA00248626_ERZ508543 | MGnify/ENA primary metagenome ERZ508543 (study PRJEB26211, sample SAMN05518279) | marine metagenome | isolation source: Puget Sound, Washington, USA | host: Bankia setacea...
CATTGTCCAGTCCTTGTGATCACATTGTCCAGTCCTTGTGATCACATTGTCCAGTCCTTGTGATCACATTGTCCAGTACTTGTGATCACATTGTCCAGTCCTTGTGATCACATTGTCCAGTCCTTGTGATCACATGTCCAGTCCATGTGATCACATTGTCCAGTCCTTGTTTGTATTTGGCATAGAGAAGAGTAAAAGAGAGGATAATATGTAAAGTACCGGTATTAGATAGCTAGTAGTTTGGAATTACAATGAAACCCCTATAAAATGGACTCCCTCTACACTGGAAACCCCTTGGTAGCATGGAAATACACTCAAACCCCTGTAAAATGGACTCCCTCTTTATAATAGAGAAATCCCCTCTACAGCAAACATGGCCTGTAGTCCCAAATCTACTTTTTCCTATAAAGGTATCATTTTAAACTGAGTGAATCTGTTGTATACTTTTTTTTACTCAATTAGAAAAGTGCATGGGTCCAAATTACCATTTTGTAGCGAACAAGCGATGTAGTAGTTTTCCCAAGCAGGATTTGTTGTTGTATAAAGGACTTATATATTCACATTTTCAATACTTGTAACTAATACTTAATTTCTGTTTCAGCTGACCAAGGAAATCAACAAAGAATTAATATTGCCTAACAATAAGTTGTAACCAATAACTGTATAACTCATCTTGTTCAATATATGTTGTTTGTCTATTTCACAGCTTTATTGTCCACATGGTGTGAAGAGTTGGGCCACCAGTTATTAGTACGGCATCAAAAGCGCGGCAGCAGTGTAGTAGAAGACAAGCCCGAGCCCCGGGACATGCACCCGCAGCTCCAGAAACATATGGGGCCAATGGGAGCATGGTAAGTGCAATCTACTATAGAAACATTATTTTCACCTGCATAAAGTCACATGGTTTTCCTTAAAAAAGGTGTTATAGAGAGCCCCAATAAGGGATAGTCGTGGGAAGTTTTTAAGTACTGCTAGATAAAGAAGCTGACAGTACCCTTTCACTTACACTGCTTGCAGATTCCAGAATGGTATTATGTATATGCATTACTTGAAATATTGACTTGTTGGCATTTGTTAGAAACAGTTAGCGCCTATAGACAAGTAAATTTGTTTGCAGTACATTGTACATTTATGTCTAAGTCTCCAGCAGGGGTTTGACATTATTGGAAGATTGTTTTTGTGAATAATTAGACCAACATTTAGAATAGTTAATTTTAATTGTTTTTTATTCAGGTGGTCTATTAATGTCAGTTAGATTCTGACCTAAAGCCAGTGGTTTAAATGTCATTATGATTCTAGTATACATTAAGTTCTTTAGATAGACAACCGTGGGCAAGGGAAATTACTTATGTTCTTTTTAAGTTTTATTTTAGTACTTGAACTTTCAATATTTTATCAAGTTACACTTACATTTGACTAAAACTGCAAAGAATGTACCTTTAAGATCGTGCTTTGGTAACTTTCAGTGAAATATTCTTTTTCGTACACATTTGGCAGAAGCAACCAATAATTGTTATGACCAAAGTTTAACCCAAAATAATATCATTAATTTCACAGCGGCCATCTTGTTGACCTAAGTTAACGAGTTTTCCTGTCATATTGCCGCTAATTATACACATTTTAACGCTTTTCCCATATGTCTGTCCATAAAACAGGACTGGATCTCTCTCCTTCGTTCATACATAGATGCACAGGTTAGCGAAAATGAGTTTTTGTTGCCATGATGGCATGATGAATTTGACAAGCACCTAATGTATAAAGGCTTGCAAAAGGTGACCAGTCTTGTGTTAAAAACAACGAGAGTATCATGTCTGCAGCAGTTATGTACAATCTTACCTCCATGTATTGAGCCCAGTCGCCCACATGCAATTACATATACCTTTATGACTTCATGAAACATGTAATGTTTGAATTTTAGGGTTTTCGTAATTAAAACATCTTTGATACAATCTCCATCTTGGTAATGAAGTAGAGCATAGTGATAACTTTTAACTTGGGTATTTCACATCTTTAAAGCCTGATGTGAGACACTTCTTTCGAAATAAATTCTATGAACAAATCTTTCTATACTCATTTTTTAAATTTTATTTTGATCTCTATTCACTGTTCATCTTATGTTACATGTTATTATTTCTATAATGAGGTGATGTTTGGATAGCCTAGTTTTTATAACTATATGGTAGTTTAACAACACTTACAAGCCTTATATGATCTTTTCAAAATATGGAGCTTTTTGGAGAGCCTATAGAGATTTTAGATGACCTTAACTTGTTCTAGCAATGCAAAGCTTTTTCAACAGACTAGAGCTTCTTTCCTCAAACATGGATTTGCTGATTATTACGAGCTCCGCGGTCACCAGAGGTCAACAATCAGTGTATACAGAGCTCGCCCTTCCTATCAAAATTAGCCTTTAAGCGTTACTTTTGTACAATACCGATCTGATACTGTGTTTTATTGATTTTACATAATCTCACTCGGCCTTTTGACATGAATTATTGGCATCCTCCGCTTTGTGGACACTTACTGTGATACTACGTTAAACAACAACATGTTTACATACGGTGAAGAGAAAGTCTATGTGTCTAAACGTCACAAGCTCACAGTACAGACATAACCGTCAACAAATACGGGATAAATAAGGCTAGTAAATGGTTAACAATAGGTCATGAATCTGTAAACGTCTTTCTTAATTGCTGTAAGAGTGATATCATTATTGAATTGTTATTGAGCAGTAACATTTATATACAGCCTGATGTTAGAAGAACTTTATTTGACGCTTCTGTATGAATATAATTGATTGTGTTATTTTTTCCCCTGATAATATTTTGCCCATTGGTAGTTTATTAGATGTCGGATGAAAGGAGATTTTAAACACAAGGGAGATAGTTTGATTATACATGTATATGGAAACCTTGGAACACTTGACCCTTATTAATCCGGACCCTCACTAATCTGGACCTCACTAATCCGTACCCTCTTTAATCTGGACCCTCGCTAATCCAGACCCTCGTTAATATGGACCCTCTTTAATCAGGACCCTCCCTAATCCGGACCCTCTTTAACCTGGAACCTCATTAATCCAGACCCTCGTTAATATGGACCCTCTTCAATCAGGACCCTCTTTAATCCGGACCCTCGCTAATCTGGAGCCTTGTTCATCTGGACCCGCTTTAATCCGAACCCTCATTAATCTGGATATCTTACAGAATAGATAATAAGAACAACCTGCAAGCGTGAAATTTCGCTCATTGCTTATGTAAAGACTGTATTTAAACTATATTTGGTGTTATACATAAATAGTTGATCAGCCTTTTTTTCTTATAAATCTTGGGAACTGTATAAAATCAAAAGTGCAATAAACCCTTCAAAACAACCACATTTTTAATCAGTTGATTTTTTCTCAAATCTGTACAAATGTGAACTAAGCTGACTTCCAAGTAATTATAACCTTTATCTGTTGATATGTTTACATAGGAAATGTGTGAGTACTTTAATGTTGTATTTTTAGCAAAGTTATTTTTAAAAAACCAGCAACAAGATTGTGGTTATATAAGTATACATCAAGGTATAATTAGAACTGGGAACTTAATGTGTGGAGAGAAAAAACTGTATTTATAAATGTTTAAAGAAGAGATGGAGAATGTAGTTATATAGATACAAAACAAACCACGATTTAATTGATATTAATTAGCGAAGATGTTTATTAAGTCATCAACCGTGTAAGAAGTCATGGCGAAAACGTGTTGTTTTAACTGGTTATAAAAAAGGCACACACAAAGAAAAGTCCTCAGGGCAAAAAATGTTGTTATGTTAAAGTTGGATGATGGATTGAAGTTTAAGGGTTGTAGAAACAAATTATATGAGTGATAATGTTCAACTAAGATTTTCATATTGTTACGGTAAAAATGTAAACGTTAATCGTTGGTTTTATACAGTTATGTTGTAAGTTTGTGTACTTTACAGGTAATTGATGAGTGTAGGCTAGGTTGTACATACATGGGTTGAATCACTGACATTGTTGGGATGATTGTAAGATCTTTGGTTTGAGACATCGCTTTTGAAGTCTCTGTCAATTGCAATTTTAGAGGTTTTTGTTGCAACTTTGAGGTTTTGACAATTCGTATACATGCAATGTATGGATCCCATAATGAGAAGATACTCCTAGCTAGGGCTTATCAGAGTGTTATGCTTTCTTGTTTGGGAGTGTTGAGGGGTGAATGTGAAAGGAACCTATCTGGCTTACTTATCCAATAGCATTTAGAACTATTTTGCTTTCGCCCATCGGTGTATAACCTTAGACATTGCTCCTTTTGCTTCTATTGGCTGCATGTTCTTACTAAGCAAAGGTCATGGTTACAAACCCCAAGATAATGTGGGAAGAACAGAGTTAAAGAGTGGGAAAAATAATTTATAACATTGCTGACACTCTGAATTCATTCCAAGCGTACACGATGGGATGTCCCTTGCTCTGTCTTTATAGACCTTTCACCTTGGTACAGAACAAATATTGTATGGTTAGCTGTAGCTGAGCTGGTGCTAGTGGTTAATCCCTCATAGAGTCTAGAGTTAAAGCTTGGAGGATGGTTTTGGAAAGTGCATATATAAAGTGTGTGAAAGGTTTTAAATGTACGATATGTCTCATTATTGCTATTTAGTTGTTCAACATGCATAAATTAACTTTTTTGAATTTTAATTTACACTTAATCAGTTGTTCTTGATTTTATCATGTTTCATGTATAATAGTCTGTTTCGAATTGAGTTATTTTTAAAATTTAACCTAATATAAATGTAAAGAGTCAACTATTTATACCAACTGTATTTGTGGAAAGGAGGAAATTAAGCTGTTTACTTTTACATGAGTACATAATAATGTAAACTCATTATATTTTGTAGGGGTCTTACAATATAACCTGACAGTTTTATATTGGTATATAATTTGTATGCCACAGAATATAATTATACTTTTAGTTCAAGGTTTTTGTTTTAATAACCTGTCAAATTTAAGTGCAATTGAAAAATACCTTTTTTTTTAGAAAACCACAAATATTCATTCCCACAAAAATACTGAATTAACAGTTATTTATAGAGAGTATTTTGTATCCCAAGTTGACACTGTAGCGGTTCTCAGGATTTTTTTCGGGTATTTTATACTTATTCGCACCCATATTTGGTTTCATCAGCAGCCTACAGTGATTGAAAAAAGATACAGTATTACATGTAGTCAAAAGTTAAACGAGCTCCGTCTTGGCAATGACTTTATACCCCCGCTATGTGAACACGGTGAGATTTGTTGAATTATGACAATGATAGGTGACACACTTTACTAACTCCCATGTAGCAATGATAATACTACCTGTATGGACGCTACTTAACAATCTGTACTTAACAATCAAGATATAATGTTCTCAACAAACCTTTAGCTATGGAAGTGAAGCTCTCTCTTGATTGATCGTAATGTTTTAGGCCAAGGCGATGAAAATATTGGGTTCCTGTGTAAAGTTTAACATAATCTATTTCACAATCCTCTTATAGAAGAACAAATTCTCAATGCCTATTACCTTGTTTGTTGTTCATATTAAAGTGGAAGGAACACGAAGAAAAAAACACTCATATTTTTTACTTTGCAACCATACATGTATATTCATTTCACAAGTTTTATTGCAGGTAATTAACTCCATTAAGACTTCTTGGGGTCCAAATGCGCTTATTAATGCACCAACCAACTAAAAGAACTTCACTACAAACAAAAGCAACACAATATATATGTTTAATGGGTTTTAATGAAGCACAATTTTGTTTAAGTGAAGTGTAACGTGTAAGTTCAGATCAAAACACGCTGCTTTGGCCTTCTGTGCAGGCCCGTGCACAACACAAGCTGTGAGATCTACACTCATTTAATTATTATGATTTCTGCAGTGAATGTTGTACATACTTCAAGAAATAGTTTATCACCTAACAGACCAGGATGTGAGTGCTATAGCTACAGCCTGAGTGGTGAATGCGATATGGTTCTAAAGTACTTCGTAATACAGAAAGCTGATAGAACACTGGCATTCACTTGAAGATTCTTCATCTTTTCTCACACGGCCATTGCTGTGCTTGGTTGTTGTTTTCTCTGTGGTTGTCTGGGGATGTTTTGGTTTTACCTGTTTCAGTAAGCAGTGAAAACAAAAACAACATACCTAAGCATTACCAGCCTTGTCCATGGAACACGTCCAGTATAGGTTGTCCAGTATAGGTTTATTTGTGGTTATGTGTACGGTCAAGTTATTCATCAATGTGAAAGAAAGTATCAGTATGCATCAGAAATGTGACTAACGATCAACAAACTAGAAAGTAGTAATGATTCTATGCAAGGAACAATAAGTATGACAAGGGCAATTAATGAAGACAGGCCCCTAGATAAATGACTTACAACAAACTGCAAAAACAGTACTGGTTCTATGCAAGGTACTTAAACTGTGACCAGGGGTATATTAAACATTTGATAAAAAACTGTATAAGTTATTTTAATAATCATGGATAAAAACAAATGAAATGGAGAACCACAAATGGCAATTCTTGGCTGTATTGTTTTGGAAAAGCTGTGCTAATTAGTACACTGTTACATACTCTAGCACTGACTGTCATTGGTTACACATTGTACACAGACTTAAGACAGCATACATATTTACACACTGGTACAAAAACAGCAACGGTAAGTTATGTAAACAATGTTTTAGCTGTCTAGTTCTCTGAACCTTGCAATGCACCAGGCCAGGTCAAGAAGATTTAATTAGCACTTACAGATTGATGCGTTATGCTAATGAGGGCATGCTTAACTGACTGCTAATTGTGTGACATTACATGTTGTTTTCTCATTAATTTTACACTCGTTTGACAGACCAATGAGCAGTCGCTATCTCCTCATGCAATAATTCTGTCTGCGCGGTACTAGATAATATCACATCAGTTAGGGTTATAGATTGAATAATAAACCAGTATTGGTCAGTAAGAAGGTACGTTGTCACACCGCAGTACTATCTGGACATCAGCTTACCTAGAATGTTAGAGATCAAATGCTTACACTTTACTCACCAAAAGCTCATTGTTGATACAAGACTAACACGTACTTTAAAGTACTTTTCTCTGTCATTAAAATCATGAATGTGTTAATTTGGAGACAACACCTTAAGTATCATTAGCAGGGTATAGTTTATTGTTTACATAGTTGACTATTTGCGACAGTATCTAAATGATTAAAAGCAGACTTCATACACATGGCTATTAAATAATGCAAGAACGGCAACAGACAGACTGACATTCAAGTAAGCACAAAGAGCAAAGAACTTTCATGCGAACATGCATTTTATGGGATAAAACAGAAGGAAAAAAGACAATTAGAAGTCGCTGTGACCCTTTTGAAATGAGAGATAACAAGGTCTAGTGTTGATTGAATTAGTTAATCACCCTCTAATTGTGATGTACACACATTATACATTTCCAATAAAAACATGAATGCAGATTATAAAGAATCATCACTAAATGCACAAAATATCCCATGGGAGCGATACCGTACAAAAGTATAACCAATGGACTGACATATGAATCATTCTAATGCTAATTGTGACATTTAGCCTGGCAGTGTAACCTGTACATCCGCGGGTGTCTCATTGAAATAAAATAAAATCTGCCACCTGTTATGAGCAAGTACTTATTTTTTCACCAAATATTGTTACGATATTGCACAAGGAATCGAAACACTTATCTCTTTCAAATTGTAAATACTGCTTGACACCAATGTACGACGGATCAATTCTCCTATCTCTAAAAACTACTTGTGTACAGATAGATTAAATGATATATTGCGTAGATGTTTGTTGTGAAAAACTTGAACAATATCGGCGCAAGAGATAAGAGATATTAATAAGCAATTACTATAACGGCTTCTCCAATATCAATAACTGTAAAGGTACAAAGAGTTGTGTTTTATTGATTGATTGTCCGATTTATAAAGAGCTGAGTCATTGACTTAAATTGATTGTTGAAATGTTGAAGCAGTTTTTATTTTCTGAAATGTCAAAGGTGTCTAAAAAAGTTAAACGAATTCTTCTCTTCTGATTTTTCGTACAGATTATCAGGAATGAGACTAGAATCTGCATGCACCGTTTTAACTAATGGCAGCTGGGTCCGCTGGATTACACAAAAAAGGGAAATATTGATGCATGTTAAGCGTGTGTTTTTTCATGGCAAAATAACTGTAAAATATTGTTTGAAACTGAGAGATTGAGACAGAAATACGATGATACAAAGATCTGAAGACAGAAAACTGGAAGTTAAACAGAAAAAAATGGAAATCAAATACGTCGAAAATATTTCTTTGAAACAAATCGTTGCTACTGCAGTTGATTTTAGGGAAAGTTGCAAAACTCTCAAGAACGACATACTGCTTCTTAACTAAATTGTTTTTAATGTTTCACATACTCTATGGCTCTTACTAAAATGTACGAGGTGACAATGCTATATATGGGACTTTCAATTCCAAGATGAGAATTTTTTCGAGTTTTTTTTTTTGGGGGGGGGGGGGGGGCATTTTTCCGCCTTTTAAGTGTTTCTGATATGATATGGATTGGATCATTTTTTAAAACAACAACACAGCGCATATCTAAGCAATGTTTTCTCCTAGACGTTAAGCACTATGTCTGACTAGCTCTATGACAAAACTTGACTGGCCATAAATCATAAAACAGAATATAATAATATATATTTAATATGCATGGAATGTTTAATAGGTTGCTTGTCTTATTTTCATGCGCACAGACCACCCATAGAGACTTTTTCCGGGAAGCAGACGATGTTGCAAAGCTTCCAGGCATTGTTAGTTTATTTAATCCTCAGGTGCTCTTAAGTATAAAGGGGGAAAAAAACGCAAATAAAACATTCCCCCCCAATAATGAAATCAGTGGAAATCTGTCGTTCTCAAAATTCAAATAAATTGTTGTTACCCGTGAAAAAATTTGTGCAGTCAATATTTAAACAATAGAGAAGGGAAACATGCAGCCGTTGTCGATGGTAAGAGGAATGCGGTATATCAGGATGTTGTACAAGATAAACAATAACAACAGCAGCCATGTTACACACCACAGACTGGCTTGTGCTTCTTTCAAAATATTTTGTTTACGTTTAACATCATATTATTACCAAAGCATGTCTTAATTGTTGCTCAATGTGGTTCTTAATAGTGTAAGGCATATAGGCTTAGAGGTGGGGAGTGGGGAGTGGAGGTAACTGATGAAATTTGATACAGTGTTTACACATACAGAACTATACAAAAATCTGTCAAAGGTTATAATTTAGGACATTGAAAGTTAAAGACAATTGTAAACAAGTGTAGCATGTGTATAGATGATTTCGGTTATGTATTTATATTGGGAAGAAAAATATTGGGGAGAAAAAAGAAATAATGTTTATAATTTTGTATCTGCAAAGAGTCACATTTCATTTTACATATTAACAAAGAAATATTTGAATGATTTATGGTAGCAAAGTCACATATTTAATTGGAAAGTGGAGAACAATACAATTTTCAGACATCAACCCTTTTTACCTGTAACATTTGCATCTCTTAATTAATTTCAAGTTTTGTCTATTTTGTTAATGAAACATCTGTTACCCATGTTTGCATTTGCTTCATATCTGTTAACTTTTGTGGTTGCAACGTTGATAAAACTGAAAACATTTAAGTTCCATTATCTGAGTAATCTGCTGCATTTACTTTTAAAACTGGTTAATTGTTATGTGGTGAAGACGTTATTGAGGTTTTGACAGGATAACATGTCATATATGTGCAGAAGTGCAGCGTTACTATAGTGACTTTCAGTTCTACCATTTGACCACCTTGTTGTTACCAATAAAAGGCAATCTCTCAATTGACCTGTCATAAATGATATTCCACTTTGTGCAGAAATATTTAGCTTGTTACTAAGGTAATCAGCATGTGAAAGAGCTTTGACCTGTAATTGTGAGATTGTCATCCCCATGGCATTTACAGCTTTGTCACTTTAGCCTTTTGACTTGAGAGACACTGTCTGTAATCTCTTATTTGATTGTAGATTAGCATCAAATATTTTTGTTAACTAATTAAGAACAAACGTGTAATTGTAAAGAAGTTACAGTGAATGCCACAAATCCCAAAGTGTCTACAGTATGTTGAATGCCTCAACTCTCAAAGTGTCTACAGTATGTTGAATGCCTCAACTCTCAAAGTGTCTACAGTATGTCGAATGCCTCAAATCTCAATGTGCCTACAGTATGTTGAATGCCACAAATCTCAAAGTGCCTACAGTATGGTGAATGCCTCAAATCTCAATGTGCCTACAGTATGTTGAATGCCTCAAATCTCAAAGTGCCTACAGTATGTTGAATGC
>ENA-OREC01002330-OREC01002330.1-marine-metagenome-genome-assembly--contig:-NODE-2330-length-10401-cov-12.107904_pt1 | contig 10401 bp, 9 predicted proteins | sample MGYA00248626_ERZ508543 | MGnify/ENA primary metagenome ERZ508543 (study PRJEB26211, sample SAMN05518279) | marine metagenome | isolation source: Puget Sound, Washington, USA | host: Bankia setacea...
CCTCAATATCTAACTTGAGTAACCAATGTTTAAGAAATGAGTTTTATTGTTACATTGTTCAAACAATTAACTCATCATGTGATTTTGACATTCATAGATGTGAGGTTTGGGTAATTTATTCATGTACTTTTCTGTTTTAGGACGAAAAGAATCAACTTGTTGTGTTGAATTCCTGGTTACAGATGGTAAGTTAATGAAAAAGCAATCCACAAAACATATAACACCGATACTGTATGCACTATACACACACTAATGTTGCACTAAAACGAGTCTGCTAATTACCTGTTCCGTTTCTGTTTCTGTTTTTCCCCTTTGATATTTGGCTCACAGCGCGACATAAACGCATGTTCAATTAAACTCAAGATCGCATCTTAACATAGACTTTGTGGTTTGTTATAAAGACAGATTACCATAGAGCAGTTATGATAAGTGAACGGTTCTGTTGTAGGCATCTTCATGTTTATGTTTACTTGATTAGTAATGCTCATACTGCTATTTACAGTCACCATGTTTGCACTCGACACGGCATGTAAATTTAAGCATACGACTGTGAATTGCTAACAATAAAGATGACAACCAAATCAGTAACGTGAAATCATCCATGAAACTTATTGAATATTTCAAACGTGTTCAGTACAACTATGTCCGCCATGCTGCATATATTACTTATGATCTGCTTAAACAATTACATCCAATTAATATGACATGCAGCTGAGTTTTGAACTCTGTAGACACCACGTGATACATAACCCAACTGGTCTGTGTGTTAAACCAGACTATACATTAGATACAGCAACAATAGATAATGGTACCTTGCAATAACAGGTAGCGTCCGGGGAGTTATTTAAAGATTTGCTGAATATCATAAATTTGTTGATTTTTCAAGTTACATTCACACTGATCCAGAGTAAATAAGTGTGTTGTTTAACAATCGTAACATACTTACTGCTTAGTTAGGGTTCCAGACAGATTGGTTACTCGTAGCGTCAGTCATTTTCCATTGACATACCAAACGTTTATTTCTTATCATGCTTAAACGATGCCACGTGTAGATGCATGTTCTTTTAATTATCCCGAAGTCAGCAATAGTTCAGACATAAGAGTAACGTTAATATATTAGTAATGATCGTTACGGTATTCGAGACTAATTTACGAGACATTTCGGTTTTCGTCACGACTACAAATACAATGTTTACACACATGTACTAATATTTCCTACGGTGCATATGTGTATACGCACATTGATACACGTACACAATACAAACACAATGTGTTGACCGTTTCTTATATACAGTTTGTCTACAAATATACACTGTAATGTGTATGCCATTAATGCAGTAACTGTTCAGCCGTTTTTGAACCCAAAGACTGTCACCTACACTATGGAAATGAGACCCAGTGTACAATAACACCATCCTATATACCGACCAGTAATATCAGCCGATGCACCATATAATATAAGTATATTAACTATTTTGAAACGGTCAGTACATGTAGTATGAACGGCTGTCCAATCGTGTGTTGACCTCATTAAAAGCCGTTGTTGACATTGGTAATTCATGTAATGCTATTTCCGCGTTATGAATTAGCCGAATCAAGACCGTTAGACTGAAACAAATATGTATCATTTAAATCTAACTATCGTTGGTCAGACAATATAACAGTTATTTAATGGGTGTTTGGATATTAGTTCAGTTAACTGTCCTTCGTTCTAAGCCCGCGATCTCTAAGTCTCGGACAACATTATGTTACCTATCCACTCATGGACAACACGTTTGACTGTTTCCAAAATGCACCTATACCCATGAAATGTCTGTATGCTATGACATACCCATTATTCTAGCTATCGATCTACGGTCTCCTTTAACTAAGCTAATTTGACTGGTTGCTCGAGCGCTCCTTGGTACATACTCACAAACCAATCCCTAACGTACAGGACAAGTCTGTTACAGGTTCATCCTGGTACTCCAGCTCCCTAGAACATTGCTCCCGGAGTTACATGTTGGGATGTTATAGAACACTGTTATAAATGTTCTACATCTACATCCCCTTACCTCTACCTGCTGTGAAAGTCTGAATGGTGATATTGTCTTAATTGCACATCTTCAAGTTAACATTAACTATGTCAATTTACCGCTATTTAGTCTAATTACTTCCCTTTGTTTTGTGCCCTACTGATAACAAATGATATCAAAGAGAAAGAAATAGTCCAAATAGCGGAAATACTGTCAGAAATCACCTTCACGCTGGTAATGTCGGTAAAGCATGTCTCTTCTATCAATCAAAAATGATCAAACATTGTCTTCCACACAGAAACATTATCCACAAACTAGATCAATATGACGTATGTACCTAATTTTAAAAGTTTCTCATGAGAGCCCAAGTAAGAATGAATACTTACTGAGCGTGGTAATACATGTCATTGTATATGTAGCACATTCATTGACGCCGCGGCACACAGATAGATAATAGACCTTGACACAGATGTGGAAGAGCTAGCAAAAATACAATCAGAAGGACATGCACACCGTGGAAATGACATGCAGATGACCCATCGAACGGCAAACAAAGACAACAATTTGGAACTATTTGTAATTGTACTTTTAAGATGTATTCGTATGATGTATTAACTGTTTTATGTAATGTACAGGAATGGAAGGATGAGCGTGTTGGGTGGAACGCCAGCGAGTACAATGGTTTAGAGGTGATCAGACTTCCAGCCAAGCACTTCTGGCTGCCCGATCTAGTCCTTTATAACAAGTAAGTACCATCTGTGAGTACGTGTGTAAACCTGTGAATGCGTGCGTGTACGCGTGTATGTATGTGTGTATGTGTGTGTGTATGTGTGCGTGTGTGTAGCTTACCATTCAAAAACGTGTTCTTAATGTTGAGCTGAATGTTGAGCTGAATGTTGAGCTGAATGTTGAGCTGAATGCTGAGCTGAATGTTGAGCTGAATGTTGAGCTGAATGTTGAGCTGAATGTTGAGCTGAATGTTAAGCTGGTCATTAAGTATTTTATTTTAACCAATGTCTAGTAGTTCATTCAGAGCTGTATTCTCCAATGTTTCGCTCAATGTCTAGCTGAATGTTGAGATCGATTGTTGTTAAACTAACTTTACACACCTGTTGTATACGCCAGTCTTCATTTTCACAAACTGAATGAACATTTTGGATGTGTGTTGTTCGTATGTCAAGCAGAACTTGTAAATGGTATACATGAATATTAGCATGTATTAATTGGCTGTATCAATGCCGTTAAACACACACACAAACCACATATAGTTTTGGGACACTTTATTTAAATTTCAGTTTTATATTTCATCATAAAGCATGTGCAAGCTAACACCAACAGCCACTTATAAAACACCAGTCAAATTTGGGTTCTGCTACATTAGAATATACCCAACCGTGAACGGTGCACATGATCACCTACTTGATCACCTACATGATCGCCTACATGATCACCTACTTGATCACCTACATGATCACCTACTTGATCACCTACATGATCACCTACATGATCACCTACATGATCACCTACATGATCACCTACTTGATCACCTACATGATCGCCTACATGATCGCCTACATGATCACCTACATGATCGCATATGTATTTTCAGCGCGGATGACTACACGGCAGGGTTTATGGCTATTAACGCTATGGTGCACCATGACGGCTTGATCTCTTGGCTACCTCCAGCCCGTCTAAAGAGCTCGTGTAAAGTGGACATAACGTACTTCCCGTTTGACCACCAGGTACGTGAAGTGAACTCCCTAACTATATGACCACCCCAGTTTTGGTTTGTATTTGTACATGCAGCGAAGTCTTTTGTCAGAGTGTGTTGAAACATTGGTGACTAGCTAGTAATAACATTGAGCCATTTAGTTGGTCTGTCATTAACAGCATACTATATTCCTATCCTGCCAGGCAAAGTATGTAAGCTACAGGTAAAGGTGTACCTTCATTTCTTATAAAGGCAATCGAAAGTAGACATACTTAAAGTCGATTGCGGTCAATTCAATTTAATACGCCGTAAATAAATTGGCGAATGATGACCCGTTTGAGGGAAGAATGTCGCTCTAGTAGGTGTAATTATAGGCACCATCTAGAAGTTCATTACTTCAGACATTCACATATTAATTGAACATAGACTGTGATCCCACTATGACGCAAACGACGGTGTATTGCTCGTTATTTTAAAGAGATGACCCATGGCTTCATTTGTCGTATTCAACGTACTAAACATATTTCTGGTTAACCAGTCCACCTATAATGTAATGACGTAGACAAAATATACTTACTCGAATATAAGCTTTGAAATGAGTGTGCTGTATTTTTGCTTTAAAATGCATTTTACGCTGTGTCTAGGTATTGTCATATGTCCAGTGTGCTAGTCGACATGTGCAGTGCGCTAGTCGATGTATGTGTCATAACAGTTTAACGTATTAGTTCATATGTATACAAAATGATAGCTATTTGAAAACAATACTCGTTGACTATATACAATTACCATGCCTTGGAAAATAAACTCACGAATGTTGAAAATATTCTAAAGTGGTATAAGCTGGACAACATCGAGCGTTGGCTTGTGTACTGTAGCTTTAGCGAGTTGAAAAAGCGGCCAGCACAATTGAATATACAAAATAAAGGCTCTATAGAATGTACTGATTGTAGAATATGCAGCATTTGTTTGAAGTGATTGCTGTTTTAGCGAACATTGCTAAACTACTATCATACACAGGTGTAGTGTCAATATATCAAGCTCTTCTGTAAAGCGCACTACTGTGTATGATGAGTGGGGCACGCTAAGCGACAGTTCATGTCCGTTATAATGAATAGTATACGCACTGAATATACAGACCAGACACTGACAAACGTGTTTATGATTCTAGTTCTATTCAACCATCGCATATATACTGGTAAAACACATATTGAATCCTTGCGAATCCATCCAACAATCAAACACATCTTGTTTTTGTTTTTTTTGCTAGATCTGTTCGTTGAAGTTCGGTAGTTGGACGTACGACAAGGCTCAGGTAGACCTCATTAACATATCTGACGAGGTGGAGCTGTCTAAGTACGTGACCAATGGAGAGTGGGTGCTCACCAGATACCAGGTGGTGAGGAACGAGGTCGTCTATCCAATCAGTGCAGCTATATACCCGGATGTTACAGGTACCAGACGACAACATAATTACCATAGTTACAAACTGACACACACATTCTGACATGATACTTGTATACAAACTTGGTTAATTGTCGCATAATGCTAAACCGCTAAGGCAACACTTCCTTGAGCTTTCGTAACTCACACGAAGAGAGTTTATTAACAGAAGACCACCTAGTTATTTTACAAATATACATATATTGTATTAACATAACTTTGTTTACGTTAGCAAGGGTTGTTGTCAATTTGAAATACTATCTAAATGTCCGTACTGAATTTGACTGTTTCGTTATCGTCTCGATTCTCTACCAGCTTGACTATTTTAAACCAGTTGAACACATTTTACTGAGAACTATGCGTATAAAGGGAAATAACTCCTTTTACATTTCAATATTGTCTGACAGATTAGTCTTTCCATTTACCACGTTTAAGAATAATCAATATCAACACTGAGTATTTGGTATGAGCATCATCATTACTATTATTACTTTTTTATTATGAGTTTTGTTATTATATTTGTTTTATTTAGTTTTATATTTATTGTTATGTTTATGTTTATGATTATTACTATTATTACTACTACTATTATTATTAATATTATTATCATTATTATTTATTTTTATTTTTATTTTTATTTTTATTTTTATTTATTGTTATTGTTATTGTGCCTATTATTACTATCAATATCATTACAGTAATCCTGACAATACAGCGTCGAGTGTTATACTACGTGTTGAACATTTTACTGCCGTGTTTCTGGTTGAACATTCTCAGTGTGCTTACATTCTGTCTACCTCCGGACGCAGGAGAGAAAATCACGCTCAGGTACCAGTAGGTTTTGTAAAATACTAACCACCCACTGATGTTTAAATATGTTCTGAATTATATACTGACATATGCCATATTTTCTTACAGATTCTGATTCTGATTCGATTACCCGAAATATATTTGTTTCCATCTTGGCCTACGCGCCCATATCTTTCATAGTTTCCATGCACTATGCGCACTGGTTTCGTGCTCTTTCTTGCAAATGGACAAATACATGATCACAATAATGCCGGTTGCCAACGAAAGTTAAAATTAATAACAAAAACTTAAATATCTGCTCAGAACAAACGTAGTTCCCTAGCATGGCATACGTACTCCATGAGATTGGTTCATTATAAACCCAATGTTAATTTAACCTTAACAAATTCAAACTAAGAACGGATGCCATCCAGTTACTTAATTGTTCTTCGTAGCGGTAGGTATATTGAATGACTACACAAGAAACCATATCAATCTAGCTTTAAGTTGTATTAACCCGGTTTGTGGTGTATATTTCAGTATCACATTGTTGCTGTCGTTCTCCGTGTTCATGTTACTCGTGGCAGAATCCATGCCGCCTACCTCAGAGTTTGTTCCCCTGATTGGTAAGCTGCGTTTGTTTAGTTGTATTCCAACATACACGAGCATATAATACGTCCCATTTAAAAGCAATACTACTGAGTTACATATGTAGAACATTTTACTTACATACATACATACATAATAGTAAAATACTTGGCTGACAATACTGAAAGTGGAAAGTTAACACTGCATTAGGCATCCAACGATGGAACCCTGACTGACATGTATATACTTTGTCGTAGCAGTGGCATTAAAAGACATATTACTACTCAGTGTTTTGACTGGATGACAATTTGCGATTTGTGTTGATGTTTTGGCTGATTGGGTTACGTTGTAACGGTAATGTTCAAATGTTAACTGAAACATTCACTGTGCTCAAATATATCTATTGTATTTATGTTCACTACGTTTCTTGGTATATGTGTGTGTGTGCGCGCGCCCCCTCTATTCTGTGAAACTAAACCGTGTTACAGTTTATTTTACAATACTTGAATTAAGTTATAATTCAATAGGCCGGTTAAACAGACTGACGTCATTAACAGAAGGGTCTGTATCGTATTTTGCTCTCGAACCGTCATTAGCAAAGTAACATGATTTCGTTTCACGAACCTTATCATCGTTTGAATAATTCAAAAGGACATTGTTTAACGTGTGACGCATGGCTGTTAACTGAAACAAATTTTAACTGTGTTACTGTCATTTAGCAGACCCAAAGCCAAATAATCTCACACCATCATTGAAGCCATTTTCTTTGGGATAATTTGGTTAAAGTTTCATACAATATGATCTCAGACCTAGTTGAAGATGAGAACAAGCAACAAGGACAAAATTTATGGCGTATTTTAGTTCAAGTGAATAACGTCAACTCTAAGTGTTAACATAAGCGACAACTTAATAATTGTTCTAAATTCGCATAGTCGGCGCATAGTCGTGGTTCTTTACACGAATTACGTAACGAAGCAAAGCACAGACTTGTATCGGGGGTATCTGATGTTGTAAATATCAGTACATGCCGTGGATTGAAATGAGAAATAAATTAGTGCAACACATTTTCTAAGTTCTGTATAACTCGTTCAAGTTTGACGATTAGCGAGAGAGTGAATACTTTCATTGCGGACATATAAGTATCAACATGCAAACAATCAAGAACGTTCCTATCTTTTCCTAGTTTAACATTGATTGAAGGGGACATAAATGAGCTGCTATTGAACCGTTATCGTAAATATATATCTATCCTTCCATCACTCTCTTTCTCACCCCGTTGTGTGTCCCACCCCAATTCCCCGTCATCAACTCTCTGTTACCCCATACCCGTTATCAAATCATACCCCTTTCCCCACTCTGCCCCGTGCCGAACCCACTCCCGTCCTTAAGCCTCAGACAATCAGACATTGTTCAGGAAGCGTCCCGATTTAGCCGTTTTCAGCCGAATTCGTCCCGATTATTGTATTGTTCGCATAGTAAAGAACGACCGAATATGTCCCGATTCTCTCGAATGCTATCCGATAGGGATCATACAGTGACCAGACAATGAACCGACGTTGGATGAAGACTTCCGTTAGAAAACTGTTTCACGCGATTTTCATCAGACTTTTGACACATTTTAATCGGGAATGGTCCTATCGAGGATTCAAGGACGGCAGTAAAATCCTGAATGTGTGACTGAGGCTCAACACAGGACATTGTTACTATTTTGATCCGATACAGCATAATCTTCTAGGCCATATTCACGATTGTAATCTGACTAGACCAAATCGGCTGAGTTTTCCGAATGTTACGGCACGCACCTAACTGTCGGAGTGCTTGGTCGACCTCTCCGAACCATTCATCATCAGTATGACTCTGCTACGAACGTATACTACTGCGTCCAGACAATGATAGGACATTCCAGATCACTGAGAATAGTTATCCGACTGTTTCGCTTTTCGTGTAGTAGCGCTGTCTGATCTCAAACATGAGCCATAATTGGCACTGTGTGAACGCCGCATTGCATAAAATAGTTAACCGATTTTCAATAGCACTAGCCAACGTTAAATGGTATCTGGTTTTACATGAACACGGTGACATTTGCCTAATGAAATGTATTATCCTTTTTATATAATATAAATCAATGATAATTTTGAACAATGTTCTTAAATAGATGTGCTTCATGAGTGTGATATTAATAACGTGAAAGGTTGCGTTAAACATAAGTTGTAAGTTCTTGGTCTCCAGTACAGCTAGTGAGGCAGCCTTATGACTAATCTAAACCAATGTCAATATATATTATAAAGTATTCAAGCCCGTTGGAACATTAGTTTTAACATATGCAAAAAGAACGTCAACGGTTTTTTGCGGTGTCATCGATAAAATCATTTTTTGAAAGTGCGTTGGTATCATACTCATTTCAAGGTCTTTTAAATGGAGGTATCGCATTTGTAAATTACTCCTTTGTTAACTTGTACATAATGGTTCATGCAAAGGACGAATTCGAGAGTATATGAACTTTTGAACTGTGACTTTAACTAATAAAAGTACCAACAATACACGCTTAAAGATTATGTTACATTTGTAACATTAAGCGCAAGTAACATCTGAGATAATTTCAGATATAAAGTAAAGGTTTTATGGACACTCCAATCCGTGTATCATATCTTTTATTTCTAGATTGGAAAGTGTCAGAATGTAAAGATACAGCTGTGTTACAGGTGAACATATGATTCTCTCTGTTATTAAAACAGTTTTGAAAGGTAATCCCTGGTTTCCAGAAACCGCTGCCATTTGTCTATGTTATTACAAGAGGTATAACTTGTACTTTCCAGGTGTGTATCTGACAATTTCCATGGCTGTGGCGAGCATCTCAGTCATCCTGACAGTTCTAGTGCTGAAACTCCATCACTGCGCCCCAAACCAGACACGTGTTCCCGGCTGGGTACGCACACTCGTGCTCGGGTATCTTGCCAAGGTCGTGCAGTGTACATTTATATCCAAATCGTCATGTTTGCGCAGGCGTCGTAGTACACGGATGTACGATGACGTCAGCAGTCATGATCCACGTGAAGTCCAATCAAAACTCTTGAATGAAATGGAGACCTTGGTAATGCAAAGGAATGGGACAAGACTTAAAACTCCAGCGAAACATACAAGTACTCTAAACAGTGACTTAAATGGTAGTAAAGTGAATTTGGAGCTAAAGTCTTACAGTGCGTCGGAAACTAGTTCCCTTGCTGGAGATGACAGTATTCTTGGTCACACACACTCAGATAAGACAATGGACGATATTCTAAAGTACCTTAAAGTGCTTATTGTCAAGAGTGACGCAGAGGATGCGGAAACGGACGTGATGGACGAGTGGAAACAGGTAGCGCTCGTAGTGGATCGCCTCTTCTTCTGGCTGTTTTTTGTTATCACCATGCTATCAACAATTATAATACTTTTGATAGTGCCTTCTTTTAAAAATATCGAGGACCAAGGGCGTTAAATTGAAGGCTTCCAACACTGCTTCAATTACCTAATTTGTTTTTATGTCGGTATGTTCTTAAGCCTGTTCTATGCACTCATTACTTACATTGCAATACGGGAATACTTTAGTTTCATACACTGATGCCATACTTTTATCGAGATAATAATGTCAGGCAAATAACTTTGTAGACATGTACGCATTGTTTTAGATCTACATCACATAAATTAGAGTGTGCGTTGTTATTGTGAGTAAAATATACGTAAAGACTTGTAAGTGTGAACACAATGGAACCATAGTAGGAGAACCCTTCTGTTTCCGTCAACGTTCTCATGTTCGTGTCTGCATATCATATTCTGAACCAGAGATGAACTTCATAAATAATACGAACTATTTGAACT
>ENA-OREC01002331-OREC01002331.1-marine-metagenome-genome-assembly--contig:-NODE-2331-length-10401-cov-11.954475_pt1 | contig 10401 bp, 10 predicted proteins | sample MGYA00248626_ERZ508543 | MGnify/ENA primary metagenome ERZ508543 (study PRJEB26211, sample SAMN05518279) | marine metagenome | isolation source: Puget Sound, Washington, USA | host: Bankia setacea...
AGTCTGACACAGGCCTTCGGACTTTCTGAATTGTTTTAACACAATGGAGCGTAGTATGCAAAACTTGAAATAATGACAATCGTGTTTTATACATGGTATCATTAACTATCTGCTTGTCATGTTCATCCTCTACTGATTGACTATATAAACCTTTAGCTTTAACTTTAGACATTTCTTGGGGTGGCAATTTTCACACGCGACGTGAAGAAACTCCTTTATGAACTTAAATTCAGTAATAATACCAAGTTCCGAAGTGTTTCCTTAAATAGTGATGAATAACAAAGTCTCTGTTGTTATATCCAAAACTTTCAAGTTTGAGAAACAATCGCAGTATAAATCTTAATCTTTGTGACCATGTGCGTTTTTTGCGGGAAAATATGACGATCGCCGTTTACAAAGTAAAGAAAGAATCAATGTTTAATTTGTGATGGCACGACTTAAGAGATATGAGCGAGATAGTAAAGAATATTTTAGATGAATACATTGTTTTAAGCATGTAAACAAAGTGAAAAGATCACGGATGAAAGTTTCAAAACGAAAAGACTACGTGTCAAAGACAGTCTGACGATCATTATTCTGCATGTCAAGGAAGATCACTACGTCACTAATCTCATTGCAATTGAGAAGTGATATTTAATAAGCTTCTGTCTGGGTTATTCATCATCGTTTATACCAGTCTACGAAATTTTGATAAAATGTGAACCTATCGTTAAGCCTACACGTGCTGTGTTGTGACAAAAGGCAAATCGATGTTTGACAATTTTGGAACTTGCTCTAAAAATAAAGGCGTCCAACGGACTGCCTGATCGTGAAATTGAGAAGTCTGACACAATATTTAGGGGTCTCTGACTCCCGAACTACCGTTAGTGTTGAAAGCTGGTATGTTGATGACATCAAACCTTTGTCGGAACATTCTGAGGTGACAAAATCAATTAAATCAACAATTGTCTGGAAACATACATTAGTTATTTTGAAAGAACAGACAAAAATGCATCAACGTACACAACATTACATTGTTAACATATAATTTATCCAATGTTTTCACATATAGAATAATTCTATCTGGGATTTTTTGTAAGCCTTTATCGTCATAGATCAAAGATCTTCATTTTGTACTTTAAAAACACATAGACTAGTTCTGAGTTGAAATCTTTGACCGTCTACAATTGGTGAAATTATCTCATAAGGCAGGCAGACTGCACCTCTCAATAGGAGTGACACTATGGTCAACAAGCACTTTACATTAACAGGGCTGTCTTATAAGTATCTGTGATTTAGATGGCAAGCATGTTAGCAAGGGGACTAACGTCTCAAAACATTTGAACCAAAATACTCTTCTTTTTCTTTCCATTTAATTGAGATAAAATAGAGTCAAATGATTTGGTTGCACCGTTGATAGATTGAAAAAAACTCATTTCAAAGCATTGTATTAAACGTGGGCAAAATTTAAATATTTAAAATGGTTAATTTGTATAGAAAACAAAGTCAGGAATATTTAGGAAAGTAAAATTCAACTGAAATGTCGTGTAAAATCTAAAATGTACTGACGCCTGAACGACATTTACTAGTTGCTTGCTGGTCAGGTCTAGCTACATCTAAGGTTAGCTAAACTGAATGGTCATGTCACTAATTGGTCAATTTTCACTGGACAAGAAAACAGCCCAACATACCGGTAAAAAACATTGCACTTGTCGTTTCAGTTCTCTGAATGTTTATCGTCTATCTGTTTGCACTGTTTAAAGAACCAACCTTGAAACTTGATCTCTTATTGGCGTGTGTATCGAGAAACGAGGCTCTATGAGGCGGGCTTGAACAAAGTCGCATTGGTTAAAGTAAATCCCAGTTAATCTTGTTGCGCTATTCAATTTTATTTTGTGTTTTACAGATCTATTATGATTAATAATTACAATTGTATGCTTAATTATGTGTTACTGAACTTAGAGTACTGGTCCAGTCCCTGAAAAGGTTAATATCAACCCCTGGTTTATGATAGGTTTGCTTGACTTCAGGATCCAGGGTAGGTAGCAGCCATGGAGAACTTTGTCCTGTATGAAGAGTTGGGTCGTGGTGATCATTCCATTATCTATAAGGGACGCAGAAAAGGGACGGTCAGCTTTGTAGCCATTCACTGCATAGATAAATGTAAACGACCTGAAGTAACTAACACAGTAAGTATACTACCTTCATTGATCTTTAAAGTTTGAGAAACGGTTAAATTTGTTTATGGAATATTTGATACCGGTAGGTAACTCAATTATTCATCTATATTTTCGATACAGCATCAAACATTTGTACATGTATTGGGTATTTCATGATTTGCTTTTTGGTACCCTCAGTTGAAAAGTTGTCAATCCTTAGGTGATGACAGGTAAAACAATTAGTTTGTCAAGTAAAATTACACAATACACAAAGAACAGTGTACTAGTTGGACCAGTGTAAGTAGACATTCTTCAATGAACTCCATACCCTCTTGTTTAAAAAACAATTTGGCCCGCGTTCCTTTAAAAAAATAAAAATGCTATGGGACCATTTGACTATACATAATATTGCAAGGCATTTTTTTGTAGTTGTCTAAGAAAAGTTTTACTGCATTTTACTACTTGAACAGGTTTGGCAAACAATTTTACTGCATTTTGCTACATTTACAGGTTTGTCCAATAGTTGTACTGCGAGTACTGTGTTTTGCGATATCAACAGTTTTGCCTAATAGTTTTGCTATATTTTGCTTTTTGAGTCCAATAGTTTTACTATATTTTGCTATGTTAACAGGTTTGCCCAATAGTTTATTTCTGTATTTCCTATTTGAACAGGTTTGGGAAATAGTTTAATTGTATTTTTCTATTTAAACAGGTTCGTATGACCCATGACATACAGCATAATAATGTTGTGAAGTTTCACGAGTGGTATGAAACCAGTAACCATCTGTGGCTGGTAGTAGAACTCTGTACTGGTGGTAGTCTGGAATACCTCGTCTCACAAGATAAACACCTGCCCGAGAGCTCTGTGCGTAGTTTCGGCATTGATCTCGTCACAGGCCTTCATTACATCCATTCTCTGGGCATACTTTTCTGTGATCTGCGACCTTCTAAGGTTAGTTCTGATAAACACTGTTGTAGATAAAGCATGCAAGATTTTTAGTTTCAGTATTATTTATAAGTTGGTGACTGCAAGAAGTTGAACAAATATAAAGCCTAACAGAATCAGTTTTTTGCAAAGTGTTAAGACATCATTGTGCAGCGTGCCTGGTGGCTTTAGTTTAATACTGTTTATCATGGTAACGATTACAAGATAGAAAATTTGCTTTAAATAACAAAATTTCAATTTTCCCAAAACCAATACTGGAAGACATGTATTCAATAGAATGCATTCAAATTTATGTCATTACTCATGTTGTTTCTCTTGTATATAATGCCATAGTTAATGGAAGGTGTCTGGTTTCAGATACTACTCGATGGTCCAGGAATATTGAAGTATGCTGATTTTGGTCTGGCTAAAGTTGAAGGAGAGAACTTGGAGGAATTGTTTCAGAAGTTTGCTGATGCTGGTGAAACTTGGAACACGGATACAAATCTAGATAACAGGCTCTCAAGAACTGGAGGTAAATGTTTGTAATCTCTAGTTTTCCATCCATTCTGATCTGGTAAGAGTTGTGTTTTTAATATGTTGATATAGTAAACAGTCCTAGTTTTATACAATTGTTATTTTCATAGATGTAATGGACATTGATTTATTTCAACTCAACCAAATATGAGATCTTCACTAAATAAACTGTTTTTATCCTACCATCGCTGCTTTATTTGACTCAAATCGGCAGAATGATGTCACAGGTAAACATTGCTAAATGGAAATGGTCACCATTTTTTCTCTCGATTCAAAAGTTTTGCTGATGAATGACGCTGTTTGCCTGCAAAAATGTTTCTAATAATAGTTATCATGTCATTAAATTTGCATTATTTATAAGATAATGGAATCACTCCATCCCAGTTATAAGTCTATCCTCTGCTTCGCACATTCACTATTTCGTTCTATTTATATCGATTAAACGAAAGTAGACATAGTCGACTTGTCACCTTTACTTCAAATTAAAAACGTAAGTTGCAATTTTTTCTCATGTTTCATTTGTTTAGATATTTTAAGACACACAAAGGAAACTACCCTGTGTTCCACGTATTGCTCGTATCCTAATGTGTCTTTATTGTGTCCATTCTATCAATAAATCGTTTGGGACTCACTCACTGTGTATTCAATTTTGATTGACAGCTCTGAGTGCCGTCATGGTGACAACTTTCTTGATATCAATTAAATCGTAGCACAATTGTGTGCCCTTTTAATTTTTGTTTATTAAATGACTTTTTTTACTGTTTGTAGACAATGATAATAGGATAAATAGAATATTAGGTCCCTGTCTTTGTACACTTCAATATATTAGGCTCGTCTTTCTCCAACTTGCCTAATATACTGAACTGTACAAAGACAGGGACCTAATATTCTCTATATAGCATAGATTATTTTGGAAATATAGGCAATATGCCCAATACACCACATATATAATTACATACACACAATTTTCAAACAACATAGGTGGTACATGTATGAAAGGTTATATGAAATAAATAAATGCTATGTACATGTAATATAAAGTTAATTACTAGATTTATTGAAATAAGATAGGAAAAAAAATGTAATGGATAAAATCTGGGATAGAAAATCTTTTGTTACATGTATATAAAACGAAAAATCATTCTAAAGAAAAGGAATAATAGTATAAGATAACTATTACACAAATATATAGATCAACTGACACTTGACACTGTACACATTAAATGCAGTTCTTTTTAAGATGTTTGTAAGTTTCTTATTGAGTATAGGACATTTCCAAATTAAATTACAAGGCGTTTTCATATCCAAACTGTCTAGACAGGATATTACTAAATTTCATATTGAATAAGAGTTTATTTGTAAATTTACAGCAGCAACATTTGACATATTGTTTCATAACATCTTTGTTTGTCTAGGTTCTAACATTGTTTTTTCTAACAATCATAACGTTTGGATCAACCCTTAAATCTATAGTAACTATTGGTTTATGTGTAGGTCATTGGTCGGGCTGCTGGTCTGTTGGTGAAATGTTGTGTCCCAAACTCCTCACACAGTTTTCAAGCCATCTAAATGAATCTTGAATCTTGCTACATATGATCCCTATGACGTTTAGATGTGGATGGCATATATTTTATGAAGCAAGCCAAATGGTTCAGAGTTATGGCCCTTTTTCGATGTTCTTAAATATCCATATATCCTTATTTCCTGTGACAAAGTGAGGATAGGTAGTACATGTATAACACAATCAGTGGTAGTTCTATAGTTTCACCTAAAACCAAAGATTACAATACGTATCTGATTGACACTTGCTGATCACTTTTGTGCTTTTGTTATTTTCCAGGTAACCCTCACTACCTGGCCCCAGAAGTATTACAAGGTGGAGAAATAACAATATTGAGTGACTTGTGGTCCTTAGGATGTGTTCTCTATGAAATGTTTACAGGTAAAAGACAATAACACAAGTACCTGGAATCAAAATATTATATGATAAATAACAGGAACTTCTACGTTTCATCAATTATAATGCTTGTCTCTACATAAATAAAAAAATATTTATTCTTTATTATATAGTTTGATGAAAATACCTATTCAAATGGGAGAGCATTCTTGCTTGCTTAACCATATATCATTGCAGAGTTATCCCTCAAAGGAAAAGAGGATAAATAATAAATAGTGGAGGTTATAAGTGGAGTTGTAATATACTGTAAACATTGCTAAAACTGTGGTCGGCACTGTATCTGTGCAGGCGACATTGTAAACTTACATTTTTCCAAATCGACCTCCTTAGCTGTGTGGTTGGAGCACTAATTGTGTGATCCGGAGATTGTAAGTGTGATCCCCCTGGCAGGTCATAGTACTGGTTAGTACCCATGAAATAGTATTTGCACTCTGACTGTTATGAACATTGTGCAGTAAAGTGTTTTTGGCTTCAACATTGTCTATGCTCTTACTCTATTGCAGCATACAAACTCTTATGTTTAATCTACAAGTTAGTAGAAGTACAAATAGAAGGACTATAATAAAAACAAAAAGTTGACAATATTTTTTTCTGAGCTTATCTTACCAATGACTCTGTTACTGACCATTTCTCTTGCCAAGGTTGAAAGCAAATGTTGGTACACTGATGGCTTCATCCTGCCGGGCTTTACTAAATGTTGGTACACTGATGGCTTCATCCTGCCGGGCTTTACTATATGAATTTCTGGTTCTACAGCAGGTCCCTCATGATACTTAAAATGGGCGCCAAGCTTTTTATCAGACTTAATGAGTTGTCCTAATAAATTAAGATCCTGACAGTACTGTAAATTCATTGCATTTTGTGGGGCACTAATTTCTATGACTTTAGTTGGTAGGCTAAACCACGGATTCAATGGCAACGATTACTAATTAAATCCCTGTAAAATTTCTAATGATTTATGTAAATATCAACAAATTTGAATGTCCACGAGAATGTATGTTTTAACAAAAAGTACGTAAATTCAGCCATGAAATCATGAATTAAAGATTATTATTCACACAGGTACAGTGAATATGGTAGACTCATTGAAGAATCTCGTTGTACACTAAAAAAAGAATACGACCGGTAACAAACTATTTAATGTTGATTGTGACCTAGATAAATTATTAAAGTCATGAAATCTTGTCCATAGAATAACTAAGAGAATTGACCTGTATAACATGTTTATTGTTTCAGGCCATCCACCATTCCTGGCTGACTCACAGCCTCAGCTTGTAGATAAAATCATCAACAAGGATTTCCCCCAGCCCAAGGTTAAAGGTATGTAAACTGTGATACTTTGTTAGATCTATGGAGAGCTGTTATTCGTTCACTATTTGAAAAACTCCTTATTTAACTGCCTAACAAAGTGGTTGTAGGTGAGATAAGAAAACTGTCTAGAGTTAAAGATATATAAAAATGAGATGAGGCTGAAGGCTGAATTTCCTCCTTTGTGTTTAATGGGTGTGATTCTAACTTTGATGTAAATATTTTTAAAATTTGCATTTTTTACCTCAAAATTAGAATCACAACCTTTAAATCTTAGATGTTGTTGTTTTTTACCTTAAAACTTGATCTTCCCATCCACCTCCTTTGTTGATCCTTAGTTTCTATTTATAACATACAACTCAAAACTATTAATTTTGCCACAATTGGCTCTGTTCAGTTTGTATAGAGTTTCACTGTACATGTATCTGTAACTGTCTCATAACTTTAAGATTTGCCACAGTATAAGGATAATGTGTGTTTTTATGGGTACATTTTTATTTTTTTTGCTACTGTTTTAGCCCAAATCGTTTAAGCTATTTGACACTTGTTAACATGAGACTTTGAACAGAAACAATGGTGTGAAAGAGGACCCAACCACTTCGTTTCTTTTTCAGGAACCCGATTCTCTGCCAAGCCTTCCCCAGACTATCTCAGCTTGATTGAGGGATTGTTAATGAAGGATCCAGACAAAAGGTACTATGAGTAACCAGTTTAGGGCCTTCGAACTTTGGGGAGGAAAAAACCCCACAAAGAATTTGTTATTCCCGCACCATTGACAATCTTGTTGCTGTAACACAAAGGGTAGACGCAAAAGGGTTTTATCTGTTTCTTTATTGAATAGCATTTATAACCCTCCCGCACTCAACCATCAATCTGATTTATGTCAAAGTTTAAACTCATAGCTAATCTACTCAATTTAATGCACACAAATAAGTGCCCCACACAAATTGATGTTTTCACTGTAGGTGTTAGCTGCTAGCAAAGTCTATGTTTTCACTTCATTGTGTGAGAAAAGCGTAACATGTATTATTTTCTGATGTAGGCTTGGATGGCCAGGACTGGTAACACATGCTTTCTGGGATGGCAAACTCGCTCATTTGGCTAAAGATCTTGTGATGTCCCAGGATGTCCAGGTAAATATATGCACCCTTTCTTCATCAATCTCATCAGTTTTTCAAAATGTCTGGCTCATTTTGATCAATTTGGCTCATTTTGATCACTTTGACTCATTTTTTATCAATTTGGCTCATTTTGATCACTGGCTCATTTTGATCACTTTTACTCATTTTTAATCAGTTTGGCTTATTTTGATCAATTTGACTCGTTTTTAATCAGTTTGGACAATTTTGATCACTTGGGTTCATTTTTAAATCACTTTTGATAATTTTGGCAAATGTTGAAATCAGCTTGGCTCTTTTGATCAATTAGGCTCATTTTGATCAGTTGGGCTCATTTTGATCAGTTGGGCTCATTTTTAAATCAGTTTGGCTCATTTTTAAATCAGTTTGACTCATTTTAACACTTTGGCTCATTTTTTAGATCAGTTTGGCTTATTCTGATCAGTTTGGCTCATTTTGAATCAGTTTGGCTCATTTTGAATCAGTTTTGCTCATTTCGGACTAGGATTAGATAGTTAGTGAACACTGGATCTATTCTCTGACCGTGTATAAATTTGTTATACGACAGTGTATGTAATGTGTCATATTATGTAGATCAATGCAATTTAACACTATTGAATTATAAGTAGTGTGTGTTATGTGACATAATATAAATGTAGATAATATGTGACAGAACACCAATGTAGATGAAATGTGACATAATATAAATATAGATATTATGTGACTGAAGATTATATAAATATAGATACTATGTGACAGAACATAGATATAGATACTATGTGACAGAACATAGATATATATACTATGTGACAGAACATAAATATAGATACTATGTGACAGAACATAAATATAGATACTATGTGACAGAACATAGATATAGATACTATGTGACAGAACATAAATATAGATACTATGTGACAGAACATAAATATAGATGGTATGTGACAGAACATAAATATAGATACTATGTGACAGAACATAAATATAGATATTATGTGACTGAAGATTATATTAATATAGATATGTTAATGTTATGTTCCTAGGGTAGTATGGCAACCACAGCTCGAAGCAGTGTATTTGTAGATGGTACTGGCTCAGTGTTAGGTAAAGTGAAAACTGTGGAACTCACTGACAGAACTGTCACAACCCAACAAGACGACACAATGTCCAGACCAGGTACATACATGATTTAAAACTACAAGTTAAATTCACAAAACAAGAGATTTAATTCTTATTGTGTGCTTCCTATTGTGACAGTTACCTTGTCTGCAAGTGTTTAGTTCAATTACATCAGAAAACAAATGATCTTGTAAGAAATTATGACTGACAACAACACAAATTCTGTGCAACTCTGAGGTTTGTTAACAGATGTTTCTCATAGTTTGAAGGTTAAGCAAGTGGAGGTACTGTGGTTTAAAAGTGGGAATACAATGTACTTTGCTAAACAAGTGGGAGCACTGTATTAAATGAAGTGGGACTACTAGATGGTTTTAAGTACCGTGGTTTGAAAGTGGGAGCACTGTATATTTTAAAAATGTGGGAGCACCATGATTTTAATATATCCAAGTATTGTTGTTTTAAAGTGTGAGTACAGTGGGAAAAAGTGGGAAAAACATGTTTCAAAGGTCGGAGTACTGTGGTTTGAAAGTGTGAGTACAGTGTTAAAAAGTGGGAAAACATGTTTCAAAAATCAGAGTACCTGGTTTGAAAGTGGGAATACATGCAGTGTTAAAACAAGGGAGCAGCAAATTGTTTAAAAAAGGGGAGTTGGATGTTTGAAAAAGGGATGCACTAAGATTAAAGTAGGAATACAAACTCACTTAATTTAGAATTCAGAGGATTATTACAATGCTTTAAAGATGGAATTTACTGTGGTTAAAAAGTGTGTGTACTTTGTGAAACTGGTGAAAGAAGTGTCAACTTGTTCCTATTTGTCACATGGGGTTCTAATAACATCTGATCTGTTTACTTTGCAGGTACATCTGCTGGTGATTTTCTACGCCCTAAAACAGCTCCTTACAATGAAGATGGGGCGGAACTCTTCACCCTTAGGTATATATCACCTTACTTTGACACTTCATACACCTTAGACTGACCCTAGTTTGTGCTTGGAAGCATGTTCTGATTTATGTGTGTAAACAGAGACCAAATGTTCTGTCATAGGATCAAAGCTGTGTCAATGCGGAGGTTGACTATAATTGACTGCAGTGATGTACATTATATGGTCATACATTTAAACTGTTGGTACCTTGTCTATCTGCGGATATTTAAAATAAAGTTCACACCTCCTTCTCGATAGCCTAGTGGTAGAGTGCTGGCTTGGAGTGCAGGATGTCCCGGCTTCAATCCCCAGTCAAGGACCGCGTCATACCAAAGACGTTATAAAAATGGTACCAGTAGTTCCCTTGTTTAGCACTC
>ENA-OREC01002332-OREC01002332.1-marine-metagenome-genome-assembly--contig:-NODE-2332-length-10400-cov-13.644580_pt1 | contig 10400 bp, 8 predicted proteins | sample MGYA00248626_ERZ508543 | MGnify/ENA primary metagenome ERZ508543 (study PRJEB26211, sample SAMN05518279) | marine metagenome | isolation source: Puget Sound, Washington, USA | host: Bankia setacea...
GCTTATGTAAATCACGCTCGAATCCGTTCCTGGAATCAACCAGTACTAAGCAATTAGAGTAAAGTTTCTTGCTCAAGCAAACAACGGGGACCTTTCATCGGGCTCGATTTCACGAATGACAGGTATCGACCTATCACGCGCTACCCACTACGCCACGCCGCCTAGATATATCATATATATACAAAAAACACAGTTAACAATTGATCAAACTTTTGAGGACCATCTTGATAACAAATACAAAGCGCTGTCCTAAATGCCTCTTTACGACCGTTTTCTAGATCTAAATCTATATCAAACAACTGTTGTACTGAGACAAAAAAATAAGCGTTTTTAAAGATTTTAAAGTTATTAATCCGTTCATTTTTTTCTCCAAACTCTAATCAAACGTTACGTATAGGTCGGTTCGAATATCTTTCTAAAGTTGACAATCCAATTACAAACAGGATGGCCATTATTTAGACCTTAATATATACGATATGTATAATAAGATAACGCAATGTTTCAGCAAATAGTCGTAATGTTTCTTTGGAAGGCGCAACCATGTGTGTACAGTTACCAATGTTAAAACACACACATCACTATAAATCCCTAAAGGTATACCGAATGTAAGGTTAAGTTGTTTATTGACAGTGATACATACATCAAAGAATGCTAGACATAACAATGCATGTTTAATGTAGAATCATTTCTCATAAAATACTATACATGTATGCATTATTTTTAATGTAATTTAACTTGAACAAATAGGTTTATAACATTTTCCATATCGCAACTTACCTCATACTTGTAATCATTTAAACTGTTCTATTGTTTAACTTCGAGCTTGTGAATTGGCACTCATCGCTTTGGATCTACCCGGAGTTTATCAAATCTTCTTCGTTACACTTCCTATTTGAAAATGCTTACTAAGTTATATCTAACGGCGATAAAACGTATATGCAGAACAAACAATTACATGCGTGTGTCGTGTACATGTTAAACGTGCGTTTAGCTAATTAAAACAAGCTCGTCAGAAAATCTTATATGCAAGTACCTTTGTTCTAAACCTCCTAACGTACCATAAAACTCGTCTTTTAAAACTCCGTACAAAGTAAAAAGCTATTGCTGCTGCTACTGTAGTTCTTCATAGAAAACCATGCATTTGTGATCATTGTTGATGTGTCAAATGCAAGGTTCTTCACTTTTACGTTAAAAACACGTAGCAAGGCCAGTTGAATTGTGAAACCAAAATAATGCAACATTTGTACAAATCAAGCACTGCCAAACTGAACATCTGTACAAATCAAGCACTGCCAAACTAATATAAACTACTTTTAAAACAATCTTTATCACAACTGATCACTTTGACCTTCTTAATCAGTAAACTGCGGCATTAAATTGGATTGTTTAAACTATGCAGCATGACCGTAGCCATTTTGTGTACTAGGTTAAACAAGTCAAATATAAGAATCTATTTGTAGCGAAAACGTTTAATTACGCAACATGTGAATGAGGTTAGTTCTTCTTAACACATATAGGGTTTTAATGTATATTTCGTCACTACATACTATAATTTTAGACTAAAAATGATTTTTTCAAAGCACATTAAAAACGACTGCGTAGTTTTACGAAGATAATCAAACTCAAATTGTCGTCTAAAAATCTGTCCAGTCTCATTGACATCTCATTTACATATGCGCGCGCATCCATATGCGTACACGGATGGCTGAAATGTGACATGTCTTTGGTTTAAGAAGCTTCTAAAGATGTTTTAAAGTATGTCAGGGTTGATTTGGTGTGCATATTGATGTATTTGTAGCTGTTCTTTCCAAATAGCTAATGCATGTTGCCGAAAATTATTGATAAAACTGATTTTTCGGCCATATTGTAGTGGGTCAATTACAAAGCATTGCTAGTTTTGTACCATGCAAGGAAGCTTCCAATGCAGTTACATCGAATTTGGCTAGTTTGTTTGAGATTTTCTTTTAAGCAACCAGAAAGTCGGCAGTTGTGTTGTTTTTGTTAAATCAAAGCTGTATATTATAAATTTGAAGACGCCATGCGAGGAAGCTTCCTAAAAGGTATCATTGAATTTGGCCTGGTAGGCCATTTTGTTGTTGTTGTTGTTGATCAATCTAGCTGCATCGTATTATGCAATAAAGCTTTCTGTAAAGTTCAATATAATTTGGCTTAATCTGGTATTAAGTTATGGATGTTTAAGTCCGACCCGTTTGCTTAATTATTGCTGTTTCATGATTGCTTTGTATGTAATTATTATTGGGCAATAACATATGTTAATAATTTGGCTAAGTAGTTTCAGAGATGTTTATAAAGCAAACAGTAAGTCCGCCATTTTGTTGTTGTTGTTGTTGGTGGTGGTGGTCAATCTCGATGCCTCGTTGTATCTATGTACAAGGTCATCCATGACAGCTTCATGTGAAGTTTCATTGAATTAAGGCCCAGTAGTTTCATAGGAGATTTTTTGACAGCAATTGTTGACAGGAGGACGGACTGACTGACGGACGGACAGACGAACGAACAATATTTATTGAGGACACATAGAGTTGAAAATGAACAACGTCCCACTGGAACTATTTATACCACTCTAGAAACAGCGAATATCACACAGTAAAACAGCAAATACAACACATATAAGTAAAACAAAAACACTAGTAGTTATGAAAGTCTTAACATGTGTAATTTTTCATACCATCACGATGTAAGTTAGGTAAACATTGGTCGGTTTCAAATAAGCGTTCAGCATATAGCAACTTAAATAGATATAAACTAACATTATAATGCGAATGCAGCTGTTATTGTATTTTAAACAAAATAGTGCAGAGACATCCGCAGTTCCAACGGTTTACCACTTAATAGTATAAATTATGACCGTGTCAATGTCTTCCCCGTTACTGTCCCTATCTATCGGGAGTGTCCTTTCTCTGCGGTATGAGAGCTGTTGTCTTTGCCATTTCCTGACTTACTACGATCTATCTGTGTGTGTCATCCTCAACTGGCACAAGCGGACATGATGAACGGACGGACGGACGGACGGACAAGGCGGCGATTATATGCTTTCCCCTTTAGGGAACATAAGACACGGTAAATAGGTACATGAAAAAAACCAATATTAGATTGTTACCCGTACTAATGCGTAAATGGCGGAGAGAAGTAATTAGTATTAATTTAATATAAGTTTAACCGTTTAGTGATAAATCTAGGTCAAGGGGTGATACTGTGTGTAAGCTTAAATCACCTGCTTCAGTATGGTAGTAAACATACATATCGATATGGAAAGAAACTTCTATAATCGAAGTGGCGTGTATGAACACACTTACTTTGTTAGAATATCTTTATTAAACATGACATTACATATCTTACCACATATAGAGGTTCCATTAAGCTATGAGTCTTTCCCTCATGTTTAGTTAGGGGGTTACTATGTTCCTTTTTCTTAATTCGTGTCTTAGTAGATCCTTCTCCTAACACCATTCTCCATAGACTGGATATCATCCCAAGGAAGTAGGGAGTAATTACGACGATAAAAAGAGCCCAGATAAAGTTTACGTTGGTCCCTGAACATTTTAAACGGGTATAACTAAAACCTAATACCCATTTACGAATATGGAATCACATTTTGATTTTCATTCAAATTTAGAATTGTGCAAAGCCGGTGCCTGTAACTGACATATTCAATACAATACATCAACAAAAAATATAAACATAGACACTATAATGTAATAACCGGTCATGCACGTTTGAAACGTAGACAATAACGTATAGGTCAGTACCGGTCCATGGGGCGAAACAGGCGCCCCCTTAAAAGTTGTTAATCGTAGGTCTCAAAAAGCGTTAGAATGCACCATTGCTTTCAAAACGTTCTTTGCAGATCATAACATCGTATCAAATAGCGCCGGATTGCACCCGTCACCGTACATACTTTCAAAAGTTCAAGGAGAAGGCCCTCTTCCTAACCCCACCGCCCCTGTTTAAGCCAAAACATGTGCATTCGCATTATTTTTGCTCATTGCAATTTCAAATAGAGTAAACTGGCTCACTTTAGCGACCTTGTTTTCAAAGTTAATATGCAGTTACAAATCGTATTAAACAGAGTCAGAATACATGCTTTAGAAGACTTGTTTTCAAGATTTTCTCTGAAGTTACAAATCGTTTTAAATAAAGTCAGAATACATCATTTAGCCTCTTTGTTTTCAAAAGTTTCAGTTTCCTAAATTTCATATTTGCAGTATTGATTATCAATTCAAATAGCGTCAGAATGTACCGTTTTACCGTCCTAATTATCATGTGAGAATGGCCCACTACCTCACCCCCATACCACGAACTCCTAGCACCGCCCCTGTAACTGTCAACCCTGCAGGATTGAAAACATATACGATAACGAATAATTATCAGTCGATCGCGATTGAAACGTAGTTGATAAACTTTTATATTAGTAATGCGCATAATGGCAATATATGAAACATAAGAGAATGGATTATTAAGTAGTTTTATTATGTCACACACAAGCTATGCTGTTTGTAAAAATATCGTATAATGGCCATCAGCAACTCCGCATCACCAGAAATGATATGGGGCTTGGAGGATCTGAAGAAGACCACCAACTTCATCACTGCTGTTGGACTGGTCGTGTAGGCGATTGTAAATATCACATGAGTATTTTTGTATTGTCTTATGTGCACAAGGTCCACTAAATTGTTTTGTGAGAAATTCTTGACAAGTTCAGTGCTATATTTTGAGTTTGTATGAGAAAGGAATGTTAGCAAGGAATCTAGCAGAAATGATAATGATCGGAATAAACTGAAAACCTATAGATTGTTTAAACAGAATAACGACACAAGAGTTTCAAGAGTTTATTCATAAATACAAGAAGCATAAATGCACCTGTGTATACAAGCAATAAACAAACATATATACATTCAATATAAATACAGTTCCAAATCAAAACATTAACTATATACAGAGGCTTATGTTAAATAACAATTGCCTTTAACACATAGATCTTCTCTAGCACAATTTGGAAGCGGAGTTGTCCCACTTTGGCTAGAGACTGGAAGATACAAAAATATACCAGATAATCTACGGCTTTATCTGAGGTTGAAAAAATATGTTCTGTTACATGTTGATGCTTACAAAGATATACATAATGTGTTTAACAGTAACAGCATTTAATGTAAATGCTGTCTATATGAATTTGTCTGACGATGATATGTTCATACTTGTATTGTCAAGCGAAGAGAAGTGTAGATTATGTGCTGATTTTAAAAGAGAGGGAGCATCTTTTTTATTAGCTTAATATTCTAGCAGTTTGTATGACACCGTTGTTTACAGAAGTAATGGACATTGATTTTGAGTTGTCCCCCTTTTACATTCAATTTTATCGAACAGACATCTCATTGTATAAGAATTCAGCTATTCTTTGATTGGATACAAACAACTTTTAATGTAGTAGCCATATATTCAATATTGAAGTGTTTTTAAACATTGTAGGATGTATAGATAACTCGTGGAATTAGTCTGTACATATATAAAGTGTCTCGTAAGTCTCGTAATTAGGAATAGACATAACACTTGTATTAATATGTCCTTGTATGGTGGTTTAATTGTATGTGTGTTATGGCTGACAGTATAATGCATACATACATACATACATATACTATCGTTTATCCCACAGTCACACTTAATTAGGAATATTTAAAGGGAAACTTGGGCGTTTAAGGCATCATCAACATGTACAAAGACAGTCGAACAGTTACACTTACGTCGTTACATTGGAAAGAAAACTGTTCTTATTTGCTGAAGAAAATTAACTATGTTGGAAAAGAAACAGAATATCGCTTAACATTCTCCCCACAAACTCATGTTGATAAACGCTAATGCATTGTACTCTTATAATGACCATTTTGTAACATGGACAACGATCAGATCTTCGGGATTTGTACTCTTACCAAGTTTTCTTACAAAGGCGTTTTAACACACTCTGAATCAATAAGATATACAACATTGTGTTGTATTTTAAACAGATATCAATGCGTGTATTGTATTATAAACTATAATTGAATATACGCCGTATATCGGTTAAAATATACTTCTTGTTATGGTTTAATACGTATTTCTATTCAAGTAGAAAATGACAAGAGGCAAACTGCGAGCACAAGTGATCTCCCTACATTCCTGGTTCAACCTCAAGGTGACTATGAAATTATGTCTAACTGAATCTTGAACAAAGTAATCCAAGAAAATAGTGATCGTATAAATATAATAATCTTTATTCTTAATCGTTTACACAAATAAATACATAAATACAAAACTGAAACAAACTAGTTCTTGTTAATTTTCTATTGGAAATATAACACAAATTTATAACTATAACCATTGAAACCTTATATATATAACTATGATATAATATCTTCGCCGATATCTGATTACTAAACACAATATAGGTAATATGAATTCGGTGCTACCCGCAACAAACAAGTTCTACAAACAATTATTTTTTTAACTCAAATGAGTTTGTGGATAAATAAAGTACACTGAACATGCATGTCGGGGTTGCCTTACCTCAGATAATAAAATTTCAAAACAATAATGAAAATGTTCATGTGTACCACTTTATCAATAACACTGCTCTTTTTAAAAAATCATAAACACACACAATGTAATCTTTTAATTAATATCGGCTGTAACCCGTATTAAATATATTTAGAAATACACTTTTCAGTACGGGTATAAGAAACATGTATCCTTAAAATATACGTTACTGGAACAAAAATATAAATACATATTTTGAAACTTTTTTGTCTGAACATGATACTGTAAACTTTTTTTCTTTTTCCTCAAGCGATAAAATTACTGTAAAAACATGATTTAAACTGTTTGTCTTTTTCTTTTTATTGAATTTATTTCGATTCTATAATTTATTTCAAACGAACAAAGTTTAGTATTTAAATGTTATCGAACTTTTTTAAACACAATTAAGTAAATGGTTGAATCCATCAGTCTATCCACACTGCTATGTCAATCATGTGTCAGTACCCACTAAATGAAAGACACATACTTTTGTTTGTCATTCTTAATATACAATACTTAATGATATACACATATATGCACTAAAATATCACATCACATTTGGCACATCAAATCAATTACAAGTAGTAAAACACACACAAACACTTCTAAGACAAAACTCTTTTACCGAGGAAGACTGCGTTAACACTCGCACTCACAAGTATTACAATGATTACTTGAAAAACTAAATTAGTCATTGTGTAACTTTTAACACAGACGGACAATAAGTTTACCTATATGAATTGTCTAATCTGCATATTACACCGGAAGTATATGTTATCAGTTTTATATTAATCACTGTATAAATAGAATGAACTGCAGAATCTAACGATTTTACAAATGGTTTAAATTTGCATTTTACTCAATAATAGATAGTTAGTGTCATTTTCATTTTGTTTATTCATTGTACAAGTACAGCACATTGTGTCATAAACTCATCTAGCACATGCTTGTTTTAATAGTGTCCATCAGTTATTTAATTTTTCACACGTCACATGGAGTATTTTCAAGTACCCACTGTATTTAAGTCATATCTAGCATTTATGTTGTGACGAGCACTGTTGACGAATGCTCATGGTTTAATCATTGATACTAGATAACACACTTTCTAGGTTTAAGTATTGATTTTCGTATTCGATATCCTATTCATTCCATTAGTGTCGAACACTCAATTGTTTGTTGGCCAACACACGTTATGTTCAAACAGCGCTCTCCGTGTTTGTATCACCAGGTCCTCCGTTTGCCTCAGGTGTCTCATTAGTTTCAGCATTCACTTCCATAACATGCATTTCAACTTTAGTAGTTGTCGTGTCATTGTTAGTTGTAGCTTTATTCTCTTCTGCTGTATCTCTACTCCCACATGGTAAGTTGTTATTGGCGCCATTTGGTTCTTTACTAGCGGGTGCTTTACCTAGCCACATTTTGAATTGTTCTTGTATTATAGCTGCTCTGAACGTCCTTCTTAGACTGAAAAAAGTGAAACAATGTTAATTAAATTACCGGATTGGTATTGCCTTACTATCAGAAGTACATGCTATCAAAAGACCATCGCAATAAATATAACCCTTTATTACCATGAATTTATATTTTGTCAATAAATTGTTTGTCTTATGTAGTAACGGGAAATGAATGTATGTTTAACCTATACATATAACAGTATATATAAACGTATTGCGTACCAAGTTATGTCAACGCTTTTACAGAACAACGATCAAATGTTTAAATGAATTGAAACTGACATAGCCTTAGAGGTATACAGAGGTAAGACTGCGCTAATTCATGTTATTGGATAATCCATATAAACATACCATGTACTCATTGTGAAATTTGAAAACTATATAACAAGTATTTATCAAAACTAAAAGATTTAATAAGGGCAATACGTGATTGGAGATAAAATTAAACATACAATAATAGCTTGCAAACCAAAAGAAGAATTTTTATATCATCTTTATAACATAAATAAATATATGTGACTTGTGCTTTACAACGCAATTCCGTTTTAAGCATTCAATTTACTAAACTATTGAATAACTAGACATCAATTGCTTTGAGACTGCAACGCATCAAACAAATCACCACTGTTTGACACATTGGACATATAAGTAGGTGGTATATTTGTAGTAATTAATCATTTTCCAACATTGCATGGTCAAACATAAACACAAGTTGTTCAGCAATTTCATATTTGAGAAATAAGGTTTGGGTACACATCACATATAATGAAAGTTGCAACATCGGTAGGTAGTACAGGGGTATGAGATGTGAGAAGGATAGTTAAACGTATATACCTTGGCATACATTTTGCTGATAGAAAATAAAAGTATTATATGTTGGGTCTTTTTGGAAAATAACACATCTAAGGTTCATTCAGGCATTTTCAAAAATGATCCAGACAATGAACTTATATAAAAACAATGGATAATAATGTATACTTGCGTGGTTGTATTATAAAAGGACACCAGTCCGTGTTTACATAATAGAAGACAGTTGTCATCTAAATCTACACCTTTAATTATTTTTAGATATTTCTTTTTTTTCTTTAAGATTTTGTATGTCTTAAATAGCATACGTGTATACCTTAACCTATAACAAGACTATCATCAATGTTTAACTTCATTTAGACTTGTCAATGAATACTTAATGAACTCGTATATACAAGCACGAGATTTCATAAAGTAGGTGTTTGGATTACCATCGTTTAACAAAATAAGTAAAATATCTCGTACAAACTAAACAAGACAATAACTCAATGCATACATGTACATATTAATTGGTTTGTTAAGTGTTTTCTGTCTGTTTAAGTTTGCCAACCATTTCCATTTGAAACATCATGTTTACTTTGATTCAGTCTTGTTTTGTTTAAAAGTAAAACAAACACTGCTGTTTTGTTATCTAATACCCACTATTTGGCAGTATGTTTGCCAAATGAATCTGTGATACATGAGTTAAACTTTCAGTAAAAGCGCTTCATTGATTGGCTGAGAGGATTAGGTAATGTTGGTGATTGCTTGATTTTAAACAGAAAATATCCATGTTTCCTTCATAATAACATAACAGATACAAGTTTGACTACTGACACTCTGTCAGTGTTGGTATGAAGGTGGTATCATTTTGATAGAATTATGTTCGTTATATCACATATTAAATTAATTTTGAGAAACAGTGGGACTTTCACATGCTTATCCAACTATCTAAGTATTAACAGACTACTTACTTTCTGTTTCTGTCTAACCGTTTGAAAACACTTTTACATGGGGGTGGCATGTTCTGGAACATTGCGTCAGTGGCTTCAATATTGCTGTTGTCTCTATCCTTTTCGAACTCCCTATATGATAAAACACTGGTTAATGTAATGCTACCTTGATAACTGTTACTTGGTTTAAACACATTTTATTTCCTCAGTTTACACATAACATATACAAGCTCAAATGAAATGAATTGGGTTGAAAGTCTCGTGCTTATTGAGACCCTCTCCAAACAGAAGAAATGCACCGAAATAAGTTGCCGAAGGGATGGTGGATCAACACACATGGACGAATGGATGGTGGATTAACACACATGCACGAAGGGATGGTGGATCAACACACATGGACGAAGGGATTGTGGATCAACACACATGGACGAAGGGATGGTGGACGAAGGGATGGTGGATCAACACACATGGACGAAGGGATGGTAGATCAACACACATGGACGAAGGGATGGTGGATCAACACACATGGACGAAGGGATGGTGGATTAACACACATGGACGAAGGGATGGTGGATCAACACACATGGACGAAGGGATGGTGGATTAACACACATGGACGAAGGGATGGTGGATCAACACA
>ENA-OREC01002333-OREC01002333.1-marine-metagenome-genome-assembly--contig:-NODE-2333-length-10398-cov-85.075187_pt1 | contig 10398 bp, 7 predicted proteins | sample MGYA00248626_ERZ508543 | MGnify/ENA primary metagenome ERZ508543 (study PRJEB26211, sample SAMN05518279) | marine metagenome | isolation source: Puget Sound, Washington, USA | host: Bankia setacea...
TCACTGTACTACTCACTGTGCTACTCACCTAATACTCGCCGAATACCCACTTAACACTCACTGTTATTACTAGGCGCCGCGATGTAAAAGCATACTGCGAATATGACCAATTGCACGTGTGGGGTTCAAACCTTTCGGACAAACATCCACGCAATTTTGAATACCGTGACAGCGGAATACACTGAACGGATCATCAAGTTTAGCCAAGCGCTCATTGGTAGCGGTGTCGCGGCTATCAGCCAGAAAACGATACGCTTGTAACAAGCCCGCAGGGCCAATAAATTTGTCAGGATTCCACCAAAACGATGGGCAGCTGGTTGAGCAGCACGCGCATAAAATACACTCGTAAAGACCGTCCAGTTTTTCACGCTCTTCCAAAGACTGCAAACGCTCGATAGCCGGTGGTGGGTTATCGTTCTGGAGGAATGGATCAACCTTAAGGAACTGTGTGTAAAACTGGCTCATATCGATAATGAGGTCCCGAATAACCGGAAGCCCTGGCAGCGGGCGAAGAACCAATTTATTCTTCTTTACGCAGTCACTTAGCGGTGTAACACAGGCCAAACCGTTTTTACCCGCAATGTTCAGCCCATCGGAGCCACACACGCCTTCACGACATGAACGCCGGAAAGTGAGCGTAGGATCTTCGGCTTTTAACATTTCCAATACATCCAGCACCATCAGGTCTTTACCTTGAGTGTCTACCTCATAGGCCTGCATGTACGGCTCTTTATCCGTTTCCGGGTTGTAGCGATAAACTTCAACTTTCAACATAGTTACCTACACCCCTTATTAATAAGTACGAACTTTTGGTTCGAATGCTTCCATGGTTTTAGGCGCAAAATTAACATCGCGCTTGCCCACACGCTTATCGCTTGGGTAGTACATAGAATGGCATAACCAGTTTTCATCATCGCGCACTTGGAAATCTTCGCGGGCATGGGCGCCGCGAGATTCTTTGCGCTCTTCTGCTGCAATAGCGGTTGCTTCTGCAACTTCGAATAGGTTTTGAACTTCCAGTGCTTCTATTCGAGCCGTATTAAAGGCATTGCTTTTATCGACGAGCGTTAGGTTTTCAATACGACCGCGCAGATCGGCTAATTTCTTAATGCCTTCCTGCATGAACTCACCATTACGGAATACACCAAAGTGATTCTGCATAATATTTTGCAGCTCGGTACGCAAAACAGAAGCGTTCTCGCCTTCGGTGCTGGTATTTAATTTATTCAGCCGAGACATTGAAGCTTCGAGATCAGATTCGGAAGGGTCACGTAACTCAATGCCTTCGCGTAAAGATTTCTCAATATACAAACCTGACGCACGACCAAATACAACCAAATCGAGCAGTGAATTTCCGCCTAAACGGTTTGCGCCGTGAACAGAAACACAGGCTACCTCACCACACGCATAAAAACCTTCAACAACTTCGTCCTCACCCTTGGCATTGGGTACGAGGACCTGGCCGTTAACGTTGGTAGGAATTCCGCCCATCATGTAATGGCACGTGGGCACAACCGGAATAGGCTCTTTTATAGGGTCGGCATGGGCAAAAGTACGGGACAATTCAAGGATACCCGGCAATCGCTGATTTAGCGTGTCTGCACCCAAGTGGTCGAGTTTCAGGAATACGTGATCGCCATTTTCGCCGCAACCGCGCCCTTCGAGTATTTCCATAACCATTGAGCGAGCAACAACATCGCGTCCGGCAAGGTCTTTGGCATTGGGCGCATAGCGCTCCATAAAACGCTCACCATCTTTGTTTACCAAATAACCGCCTTCACCACGGCAACCTTCGGTTACAAGTACACCAGCGCCGTGGATACCGGTTGGGTGAAACTGCCACATTTCGATATCTTGTACGGGAAAGCCCGCACGTAATGACATACCAATACCATCGCCGGTATTAATGTGAGCATTTGTGGTTGATGCAAAGATACGACCAGCACCACCCGTAGCCAATACCGTGGCCTTGGATTTAATGTGGACAACTTCGCCATCTTCCATGTTAATAGCAATTACGCCACAAACAGCGCCGTCTTGGTTTTTAACCAGGTCTACAGCAAACCATTCGTTTAAGAAAACAGTCTCATTTTTAACATTGCCCTGGTAGAGCGCGTGCAACAGTGCGTGACCGGTACGGTCTGCCGCAGCACAGGTTCTTGCAGCCTGCCCACCGCGGCCAAAGTCTTTAGACTGGCCACCAAACGGACGCTGGTATATACGGCCGTTTTCAGTACGAGAAAAGGGTAACCCCATGTGCTCCAGTTCGAATACCGCTTCGGGGCCAACCGAACACATATATTCAATGGCATCTTGGTCGCCAATGTAATCTGACCCTTTTACGGTGTCATACATGTGCCAGCGCCAATCGTCTTCTGGGTCAGAGCTTCCAATTGCGCAAGTAATACCGCCCTGCGCCGATACGGTGTGGGAGCGTGTGGGAAATACCTTGGTGACAACCGCGGTTTTAAAACCAGACTGTGCCATTTGAAGAGCCGCGCGCATACCGGCACCGCCGCCACCAACAACAATACCGTCGAATGAAATTGTTCTGATATTCGCCATTAACTAAACCCCCACAGGATTTCAACACCCCAAACCAGAAATGAAATACTGATGAGTGCATAAATAAGAAGGGCAAGCATACGCAACTTAAGTGCGGCATTACCAATCATACGCGTTGTTATGTAGTCGGTTAATACGCCCCACAGGCCAATCCAGCCGTGGGCAATCGTACAAACCAAAACTAAGAGGCTGAAAATACGCATCCACAGCTGGTCAAACAAACCGCTCCATTCCCCGTACGTCAACCCCGGATGCAGGACAATAAAACCCACTACAACCACGGTATACACAGCCAGCACAACAGCGCTAAAGCGTTGTACTAACCAATCGTAGAGGCCACTGCGCCCCCAGCTTGTAACGGCCGTTACCATACCCAAACTCCCGCACCAATGATGAATACAATTGAGAGAAACAACGTAATTTTCGCGCCCAGCTTGCCCCCTTCGAGACTTTCACCGTAGCCCATATCCATGATCAAGTGCCTAACACCCGCCACAAAATGATAGGCCAGCGCTGCAAGCACGCCCCATAGAATGATTTTCGCCCAAAGGGCGGAGAGTATCTCACCAAGCGCGTTAAAACTTTCCTCGGAGGAAAGACTCATATCGAGCATTAACAGCAGCAGGATGACACCCGCCAACATAACAACGCCAGAAACGCGATGGAGTATCGAAACGATCGCCGTTATAGGAAACTTAATTGTGGAGAGATCCAAATTAACAGGTCTGTTATTTTTCACGGTTTTGTCGCACCTTAACTTTACCGGGTTTGTATACAACTAAAATTCAGTAGCCAGAATTCAGTACTGCCCTTGCCCGCTCACCCGCAAGTGTTGGGCCCGGCCGACCTACTTGAGCATTATTTGCTCAAAAAAACTGGGCGAAGCCACACCAACATCCCTACGAGCTGATGAAAACCGGATCGAGTTTACTGAATATGTTAGGGAAGGCGAAATTAGTGATAAATGCGCCATAACCTTGTGCGCGAATGCGCTGTCGGAAACGCGCCGAATTATAGTGAGCCAATAGTGAAATTACAAATGTTTATAAGCACTTAGGCCTGACCAATCAAGCCAGTTATGGCATTTAACGCACCATTTTGGGGTGCCCCCCCAAAAAAATCACCACAATCGACCATAACGTCTAAAATTCAACCATTCCAGCTTTAGTAAAGCAGGTTTTTTTGATTCTGCTCAGCGCAAGACTACACCTTCTGAGAGAAAATTCTCTATAATCTGGCCTCTTCACGGTGACATCACCCTGAGAGCTTGTGGTATTAGCCCGTTTTTTGGCCAATACCCAAAGGGAACCAGGTTGCAGTCACCGTACATGAGCAAAACCATTGGCGTAATAAAATACTACCAAGGAGGGATGCTCTGAAGTACCTCAGTTGCAATATACTGATCTCTCGATACCTCACCTTCCCCACTATAGATACAAGGAATGGCGGGTATCAGCATTAAATAACAAGCGAAGGGGTATAAAGCACCCCATCGCATCTCGAGTGATTGCCCAAAAAGTAGTCGCGCAACTTATAGTTCTTGTGCATTTTCCCTTAGTTTTTTGGTTGCACATTTTTTGTTACACAGGAGTCCGAAATGACTGATAAGAAAGCAAACCTTACGGTCGAAGGCCTGGATGGTTCAATTGATCTGCCCGTTTACTCAGGCACGATTGGCCCCGATGTCATCGATGTCAGAGCTTTAACCGGCAAAGGATACTTCACTTATGATCCCGGCTTTGTTTCTACCGCGTCCTGCGAATCTAAAATTACCTATATTGACGGTGACGCCGGGGTTCTTCTTCACCGCGGGTACCCCATTGAAGTTCTTGCCAATCAGTCTGACTATTTAGAAACTTGCTACCTTTTGCTTCACGGTGAGCTGCCCTCACAAAGCGAATACAGTGAGTTTGTCAAAATCATCACCAATCACACCATGGTCCACGAGTCGATTTCCCGCTTTTTCCGCGGTTTCCACTACGACTCACACCCAATGGCGATGATGTGCGGCATTGTAGGCGCCCTGTCGGCCTTCTACCATGACTCGCTCGACATCAACAACGCGCGCCATCGTATTATTTCTGCCCACCGCCTTATTGCAAAAGTACCGACCCTCGCAGCCATGTGCTACAAGCACTCTCAAGGTCAGCCCTTCATGTACCCAGACAACAACCTGGGCTATGCAGAAAACTTCCTGCACATGATGTTCGGTACACCGTGCAACGACCCAGACGTTAACCCCGTTATCGCCCGCGCCATGGACCGTATATTCCTGCTGCATGCCGACCACGAGCAAAACGCCTCTACGTCCACTGTACGCCTCGCAGGCTCATCAGGCGCCAACCCCTTCGCCTGTATCGCAGCGGGCATTGCAACGCTGTGGGGGCCTGCTCACGGCGGCGCCAACGAAGCCGTGCTGAATATGCTCGAAGAAATTGGCGACGAAAAGAATATCGATAAATTTGTAGCTCGCGCAAAAGACAAAGATGACCCCTTCCGTTTGATGGGCTTTGGTCACCGCGTATACAAAAACTTCGACCCACGCGCACGGGTAATGAAAGAAACCTGTGATGAAGTGCTTGAGGAGCTGGGCCTAGAAAACGATCCGCTGCTTAAAATCGCTAAGCGTCTAGAAAAAATCGCTCTGGAAGACGAGTACTTCATCGAGAAGAAACTCTACCCCAATGTTGATTTCTACTCAGGCATTATCATGAAGGCTATTGGTATTCCTACCGACATGTTCACGGTAATATTCGCTACCGGGCGCACCGTTGGCTGGATTGCCCACTGGCACGAAATGATTACCGACGGCTACAAAATTGGACGCCCTCGTCAGCTGTATACCGGTGCACCTACTCGCGACTTCCCAGCGCGAGATTCACGCACCGATGCCAACCCCTCTAATTTCTAATTTTTAGAAATACCGCCAGAAAGGCCGCCTGCTTCGCACGCGGCCTTTTTTATTACCCTTTTTCCACTTTTATTGCACTCTTTCCTTTGGGTTAAGCCTTGAATTTCGATTTCGAGGCACAATTTTTCGGAACTCATAATAACAAAGCATACTCATAGCCCTGCTCAGTCATACTGGGATCAGTTAACAAACGATTACAACAAGATTGGAGTCATTGATGATTCGTGCAAATCGTATTAGCCGGCGATATGGTGATTTCACCGCCGTCGACGGTGTTTCCTTCACTATTGAAGCTGGAGAAATCGTGGGCCTGCTTGGCCACAACGGTGCAGGCAAAACCACCATCATGAAAATGCTAACGGGTTATATAGAACCCAGCGCGGGCGACATCTCTGTTGACGAGCTTACGCTTGCAGACAACGCCAACGCTATTCAGCAGTGGATTGGGTACCTGCCCGAGAACCTGCCGGTTTATCCTGAAATGACGGTTATGGACTACCTCTTTTATTGCGCACAAATGCGCAACATTGCCGAAGCAAAACAGGAAGAGCATGTACTAGACGCCATATCCAAAACAGAGCTAACCAGCAAAGCGTTACAGCCTATCGCCACGCTTTCCCGTGGTTTCAAGCAGCGTGTTGGTGTTGCCCAGGCGTTAATCCATAACCCCAAAATATTAATTTTAGATGAACCAACCAACGGCCTAGACCCCAGGCAAACACACCAGATGCGCGACCTGATTCGCGGCCTAGCCAAACAAGCTACCGTCATTATCTCCACCCATATAATGCAAGAAGTCGACGCCCTGTGTGACCGGGTGCTTATTCTGGACAATGGCGCACTTGCCGTGGACCAAACCATGGAGGTGTTGCGCAGAAGCGATACGATTGCATTGACCACCACAGCCACCGAAGCCAATGTGAACGCGCATTTAGCCGAGTTTTACCTTAAAAACAACTCAGCGGAAACGCCGCCAGCGGTAGTGGTTAGCACCACGGACAACCAAAACCTGTATCACCTACCTGTTACCGAACAAGTTAACATTCAGGCGCTCTGTTCGTGGATGAGTAATCAACTAGTACACGACAAAGACGAAATATTTGCCATACACCCTCTGTTACGTGATTTGGAAACTGTTTTTAGAAATATCCAAGAACTAAAAAATAACAATGCGCACAACCCCGAAAGCCCGGAGACTGCAGATGTTGCCTGATAACAAAATATTCTCTACCGCTGCCATGCATGTAGCGGCCAAAGAGTTAAAGCTATTTTTCTCTTCGCCTATTGCTTACCTGTTCTTAGGCGTATTTGTTGCGTTTACTTTATTTATTGTTTTCTGGGGGAAAGCTTTCTTTGCGCGGAACATAGCCGATGTTCGCCCCATGTTCGAATCAATGCCTGTACTGCTCATATTTCTTAGCGCAGCACTTACTATGCGCATGTGGAGCGAGGAACGCCGCAGCGGTACCCTTGAGCATGTATTAACCCTTCCGGTTTCCAGCTGGCAGTTTGTACAGGGCAAATTTGCCGCCTGTAAAATATTGTTGGTTATTGCCCTAATATTAACACTGCCACTACCTATAACGGTTTCACTCATAGCCGACCTTGACTGGGGGCCGGTTATTTCCGGTTATTTAGCGGCAGCACTTCTAGGTTCAGCTTACTTGGCCATCGGCCTGTATATTTCCAGCAGAAGCGACAATCAAATTGTTAGCCTTATACTAACCACAGTGGTTTGTGGCATGTTCTACCTACTGGGTACAGGCGTATTTATTAAATTAGTCAGTAACGAAACAGCAGAAGTATTGCGCTCACTCGGCTCTGGCTCACGCTTTGAATCGATTACCCGCGGCGTATTGGATGTTCGCGACTTTTATTACTACATCAGCATTGCCGCTGTATTTTTAGTACTGAACCGTTACGGACTTGAAAAAGATCGCTGGGCAACCGACGGCGACAAAGCCCACCACAATCGCTGGCGCCTAAGCTCCGCGCTGGTACTAGCAAATGTTATCGCATTCAATTTTGTGTTGGCGCCATTTTCTGCCTTACGTATCGATACCACCGAAGGAAAAATATATTCCATTGGCAAGGCCAGCCGGGGCTATTTAAAGCAACTGCAGGAGCCGTTACTTATTCGCGGCTATTTCAGTGCAAAAACCCACCCCTACCTTGCACCGCTTGTACCAGAAATTCAGGATTTATTAAAAGAATATGCAGAAGAAGGCGCAGGCAATATACGCGTTGAAATTGTAGACCCAGCCACGGACAGCGATGCCGAAGCAGAAGCCGGCAGCAAGTACGGCATAAAACCCGTGCCCTTTCGCGTCGATGACCGCTACCAATCTGCCGTGGTTAACTCCTACTTTAATATTCTTATTCAATACGGAGACGAATATAAAGTAATGGGCTTTGAAAACCTCATTGAAGTTAATGCACGCGGTGAAAATGATCTGGACGTAAAGCTCCGCAATCCAGAATACGACATCACCAACACGATTAAGCAAGTGCTTTATGCCTATCAATCTGGCGGCAATCTGTTTGATAGCATCAGCGGCAATGTTAGCCTTACCGCCTATATTTCCACCGAAGATCGCTTGCCAGAAACATTGCGCGAATTTAATGGCGCCCTAAAAAATGTACTGACCAAGGCAACTGAAGATTCACGCGGAAAATTCTCTTTTGCTTTTGTCGACCCCGACGCTAACGGCGGAGCAGTCGCTGAGGAAATTGCTGACACCTACGGCTTCCAACCAATGGCATCGAGCATTTTTGACATTACAACCTTTTACTACTATTTAGTGCTCAGTAACGACGAGATCGCTGTGCAAATTGCACTACCAGAAGATTGGACCGAAGACGCCCTTAACCGCGCACTGGACACAGGCCTTAAGCGCTTTGCCACTGGCTTTACCAAAACTATCGGTATCGTTGCGCCGGAATCAAACCCCTATGCAGCACAGATGGGCCAGCCGGTACCCGCCAGCTTTGAAGCACTGCAACAATTACTCAACGAGAATATGACCTCTAAACCGGCCAAAATTAGCGCAGGAAAAGTAGCCGAAGATTTGGATTTGCTCATGGTTTTGGCGCCGGAAAAACTCGACGAAAAAGCCGTTTTTGCCATTGATCAATTTCTAATGCGCGGCGGAACCGTGGTAATGGCAACGTCGCCCTACAAGGCGCAAATACAACAACAGGGGTTAGTGGCCAACGCCCACACCTCCAACCTCGAAGGCTGGCTTGAGCACCACGGGGTAACCATTCAAGACTCCCTGGTAATGGACACACAAAATTCAGCGTTCCCGATTCCTGTTGCACGCCAAGTTGGTGCGTTCTCGGTACAGGAAATCAGCATGCTAGATTACCCCTACTTCCTCGAAATAAGAGAACAGGGATTAAATGCAGACAACCCGATCACCTCTACCCTGCAACAACTGACAATCCCCTGGGCATCTCCCATTACGGTGAATGACGAAAAAAACACATCGCGCACGGTTGTGAAACTTGCGGAAAGCTCACCTTCCAGTTGGCTCAGCAAAGCACTAGATATCAACCCCCAAATGACAGAAAGCGGCGAGCCTAGCTTTACGGTTGGGGAATTTGTTGGCGCACAACCGTTGGCTATTGCCATAAGTGGGCGTTTTAATTCTTATTACACGGGAAAAGACTCACCACAACTGCAGAACAAAACCGACACGCCCGAAAACAAACAAGATGACGCTAATACCGACGTTGCCACGGAAGAAAGCCCAGAGGTTATTAGCGGCATTATTGAGCACTCACCTGAATCTGCGCGCTTAATTGTGGTCAGCTCAAACAGCTTTGCAGAAGATAGCGTACTGCGCATTCAAAGCTCTATGGCCGGCAACAATTACGTCAACCCACAGCAGTTTGTTATAAACGCCGCGGAGTGGAGCCTAGAGGACGAAGGCCTGCTCAGTATCCGTTCACGCAGCCACTTTAACCGCACACTACCGCCACTAACCGACAAAGAGCGGAAGTTTTGGGAGGCCGTAAATTACAGCCTTGCTGTGGCCGGTCTATTACTGATTTACCTGTATGTGCATTGGAGAAGGCGGGCTAATGAATCACGGTATAGACAAATGCTGACCAAACTTGTGACAAAAACACACCGCGAAGAAGAAGGAGCTGCAGCATGAATAAAGCCGTAAAGATTCTCAGCATACTTTTGGCCGCACAGTTAATTTTTGTTCTGGGCACACACCTGTCTAGCCAAAAGGCCGATGGCCTTCCTTCCGCTGCACTTATGGACCCAGACACATTAATGAGCGAAGAAATAATCATTAACGGAGAAGGTAGCGAAACCAAACTGATAAAAACGGAGGATGGCTGGCAGCTGCCCGATTACGGCAACCTGCCCGCTAGTTCATCCAAAGTAGCGCAGCTATTAGAAACACTGCAAAGCACCAGCGTAAACTGGCCGTTAGCCAGTTCTGAAGCCGCCGCAGAGCGGTTCGAAGTTGCAGATTCAAACGCGCAAAAAAGTTTGACGTTTACCCGCGATGGAAAACCCCAAGCAACGCTCTATTTGGGCACCAGCCCCAGCTATCGCAAAGTACATGCTCGGCTTTCTGACAACAACGACATATTTTCCATCGAACTGGCTCAACACGATGTGCCTGCAAAGGCCGAAAGCTGGTTGGAGAAAAATTTGTTGTCGGTAGAAGGTGACGTAGAAGCCGTAGCCACCGAAGCTTTCAGCCTTTCAAGGGTGGACGGTAACTGGATGATGGAGGGACTGCCGGAAGGCAAAGCCTTCGACAGTCAAAAGGCGGAAGACTGGACCAAGCTGTTCAATAGGATTTTGGTTAATCGACTGGTGGAAGGCAAGGATCAAATGCAATCCGTTGTTATCCACAACCCGGTATTCACCGCCACCGTTACCACTGCAAATGGAG
>ENA-OREC01002334-OREC01002334.1-marine-metagenome-genome-assembly--contig:-NODE-2334-length-10388-cov-13.392590_pt1 | contig 10388 bp, 6 predicted proteins | sample MGYA00248626_ERZ508543 | MGnify/ENA primary metagenome ERZ508543 (study PRJEB26211, sample SAMN05518279) | marine metagenome | isolation source: Puget Sound, Washington, USA | host: Bankia setacea...
TACATAGATTTGAATTTGGATTAATGCGACAGCTCGGAACTTATCTAATATTTCCGGAAGAATTATGCTTATTGGCATATTATTATCCTAATCGTACTCCTGTGTTGACGTCTTACACATCTGCGCAGCTAGCACGTAGGCCACTTGTAGAAAGAAGAACATATCGAAAGTTCAACTCTCTAATACGAAAATACAGAATTCGTGTTGAACATGCAATTGCAGACCTTATAAGTATGCTGGCTCACTTTGGAGACATCCAATTGTCATTCGTTTTTTCATCCCTGCTACATCGGCCAATTTTATCCATTACATTTATTTTCCTATCTTAATTCTTGTGAAAGAGCCAGTATTTTCCCTTTTGAATGTTCAGTGCTAAACAAGGGCACTTCTGGTACCATTTTATATCGTCTTTGGTATGTCGCGGTCCTTGACTGGGGATTGAACCCGGGACCTCCTGCACTCGAAGCCAGCAATCTACCACAAGGCTATCGAGGAGGCGGTGAGACATCCACTGGATATGCTTCATCCACAGTGTGTGCGTCTTTGGTCTGCAGACGTAAAGCTATCGGTCTTATTTTATGAAAATAAATGTAAACCTTGTTGTCCGCCCAAAAACCTAACATAGGCTACGACCCTGTACACTAATAATAAATGTGTTTCAACCATAAACGTTTTTAATCTCCTCTGATACGAGTTAACAAACATGATAAAAACGTGAATGTGCATGTTTGTATTGAGTTGTTTGGAGACGACTCCCACTTTACCCAGTGTTAACGTCGGCATCCAATGTACAAATCTGCATCAGCATAGACCAGAAATCCCTAATAATAATATAGTCTCACTTGTTAGGATTAACAGTCCAGTAACTACAATAAGTACTAGTTAAAGGCGATTTTAATTGATTGTTGACCCAACTACCACAAAACCCTAAAAAGCGCGTCTGACTCGTGATCGGTGGATACCTGTCAGTCGTGAGTTCGAGCCCCATCAAAGGCCCCAGTTGTTTCATTGAGCAAGAAACTTAACTCTAATTGCTTACTACTGGTTGATTACAGGAGCGGATTCGAGCGTGATTTACATAAGCAAACGATTGCTTGTTTTACAATCGGACTAAAATAAATAAGTATAAAATAACCCTGTTAAACATTTTAAACGTATCTGATTCATCCGCCAAGGACAATTGTTTCTATAAATGCCACCCGATACTCACCAAGCAACGTCAGCATCGGAACACTGGTACTAAACAACTATTCTTTCATACAGATGGTTTACATTTTAATTAATTCAAGTCATTGCCAGAAGAATCAAATTATTTGGACGACATGATGACATTGCATGTTCGTGCGTGTTCAAACAAGTGTGCAGTGGTAATTTATTTTATTACCTTATGAATACCGAAACTGTCATCGAAATTTGAGTGTGTTAGCTATAGCATATAAACATACATCGTATAGCAGCTGAATTGACACTTTAAGTACAATTGTTGACGATAAACAAACATAACGCATACGGGTATTATACCATGACTGAATTGGGAACGGTTTATCTCGATTACAATATGTTATTATGAAGCAGTCAATGAACGAGCTTATCTATTACAGTTATGAAATTACTGAACATCGATTGATATATTTTGTAAACATCACCAAAAACAACTCATAGTATGCAGTAGTGTTTACTTGACATTGAAACATGTTTAAGTGTGCGTGTGATTTAGACAGATGATGATCCAAACGTTAACTGAAGATTACTGTTAAATTGTTATTAATGTATCCAGTTTTTGTATGTACATACCGCTAAGAAAATATACTTACATGCTAACTATGTGTTGACGTAGTTCATCCGATTAGTACATGAACCTAATTTTTCTTCTTTTTGTTTTCAAATCTCATTAGAACTACATTTAAAAGCTCTTCCTTGTAGGATATGGTGTCGTTGATGTTTCCAGTGTTTGTATGTACGTATCGCTAATCGTTAATAAAACATGCTAACTATGTGTTGATGCAGTTCATCAGACTAGTACATTTGCCTTTTTTCTTTTTTTTTCAAATTTCATTAGAAATACATTTAAAAAGTCTTATCATTTAGAATTTAAGTCAATGATCGTTGAATTGTCAAGGTAGCTGCCATGTCAAAAGACAGGGAACATTATTAAATTATAAAGTTAACTTATGTGCTACTGTAGCTGTAATAAACGTTGTTTTGCTAATATCCTTCAATCAATGAGTTCAATCAACTCTTATCTAATAATGCATTTCTATGTTAATGGATGACAAAAATACATCGATACATCACCGTTTGAAACTAAATTCACAGGACAGGACAAGCCAGGAAAACCAAACACATTATTCTGTTTTGTGTATCTACTTCGCTAGAATATGTTACTAGTACAAACAATTCATCAAGGGCATTTTTTCTTATATACACGCATATACCCGTATGTATAGTTAGGCAGTTAAAACATTGGTGACAAGTCAACAAACAGCAGCAACCACGGTTCACCATTCCCTTATTATACCTATGATAACATGTTTTAAATTGTATTAACAAATCATCACTTAAAGTTGTTAAGTGGCAAGTTGGAATATGTGAATAACCCTGTGACAGAAATGAACGATTGATACCTTACTGATAATGCTGGCGCTCGTGGAGTGGTTATAATTATCTACGCTGTATAAACTCCTCTCTCTCCGAATTCCATTATTTTTTAAACTATATAGCGCAAAAGAAATGAAAGAACAATTAGTATAGCACATGTGTATATTGGATTTTACGAATACCTCTGATTTATGCATCAAGCTCAATCATGGACATTGTACATCTTTATGAGATCTTCGACCGACGGCACAATCATTATTTTTATGTACAAGTTCCACAATAAAAAAACCCAACAATAATGGTCTCAATGGAGAGTTGGTCAGTCTGTATGGCACTCACAAGGGATGGTTTACTCATTATGAAGTAGGTCCTGTAGCTCATTTACATTGACTGGTGAATTGAGACATACCTTTGCAATAAACTGTTTTGTAACGTTAATATGACTTTATATTATACGGTGCGTCAATGGTTTCAGTATTTTTTGTTATTTTTTCTCTGTTTAAAATACATATTTTTATTAATGTATCCACCAATAGGTTAACAATTACGTAAAATATATCCATGTATGTACAAGTACTCCCTTATGAATCATAAATTATGTTTTGAATAACTAGGTAATACAAATGTTGACCATTTATATACTTTTTCTAGTTAAACAAAGTACAGCCGTACGTTTATGACACACACACCTTTTTAAAATTAGTATGGGAGTTTACTCAATTAAGGAATCACATAGTATGTATGTGGTTACACATGCGTGCAGATTACTAAGTGTAGAGGCTGTACATGTAAAGTCAGTTTCTCTAGTGTTGTCCGAAATGGAAATAATGAAGTGTTTGCAGGATTGACTAAGTGATAGTATACTCCGATATAGGGCATCAGCAATCAAACAGGTGGCGTGTGTTGCCTTTTCACTCCATCATGTGTTACTGTTATCGAACATAAAACAAGTTTCCTTCATTTCTGTCTTCTATTTGTACAACCATATAATTATCTAAATGACATTCTTATCATGAAACCATACAGAGCCTCAGGTCGGTTAAAGATTTCCAGAAACTAGACATTTGCAATTAAAAGTGAGATTTTTCCGGGGAAGGAATTACCGCCAATAGCACAAACGAAACTATACTGTGTGTATATATGATACTATAAACACACCTCATACTTTGATATTTGACTAACATAAGTAAGGGAGTAATCAAACATTGTGACTAACATAAGAAAGACAAACATAGACAAATAAGACATTTAACATGATACTATACTAACCCTTAAAGCTATATGTCGATTTGTATAGTATTGTCTATTAACATTTATACATGTATACGCTTTGAAAGCCTATCTAGCTTACCCATGTTCATTGGTTAAAACGATGCCTTAAGTATACCACATAACTTCCAATTTAGTCGTGGGTTTAAGATACAAGGGTTTGCAGATTGTGTCAGCGAAAATCAATTTGGTATTAGGTTTTGAACCTTTATTGCAGCATTTTACAGCACTATATTTAATTGAACACGCACAAGTTAAATCCATGTTGTCAGGCAGTATTTTAATCAAAACAAGCTATAGTCAATGGAGGTGGATGACACCTTGTTTAAACAAGCTAACTAACATAAATTGAGGACCGTACGGTAGATTGTCGTTTATGTAAAAAAATAACACACCTGTATTCAGGAATATCGATGTTGTGTGTGCCTTTGAATCAATATTCCTAGTTGAATTTTAGCACGCATATTTTAAACGGAACATCGTCAGGGCGAGTTATTTTGAGCATGACTGTTATATAAAATCTTAAATTAGTCATCCTATATAATACAGTGTCCATGAACTTGCTAATCAATATGTATGCAGATGCGCTTGTTCTTTCTGAGGTACCTGCGTTAGTACTGATCAATAGCGTGATTCAGCATGCTATTAGATGATTAAGTCTTTCTTTTATCTTTGCAGAATGGCATCCGTGTGTTTGTTTTTTCAAATCTTTTACAGTAAATTAGAAAATGAGAGGAAGTTAACATTTCTCTGATGGTACATGTAACCAAGATAGCAATGGAATTTTTCGTAGATTTTGGTTTTAGGTTTAACACAATTACCTCGATTTATTTACTCTTAGTTACCTCTACCGGATATGTTAAGTTAACCCCCCCGTAGACAATACAAATAAAGTGAACAAACGCACGCCATTAAGCTGTTTCATCAGGGTACACGTTGGACCATTGATTATAAATATCGAATCATTAAACATAACGTATTCCTTACTAGGTGACTAAATTATTCATTACTTCTTCTGGGGGATAAATGAGTATAACTAGATTTTCAGTTTTTTCTTGGAGGCTCGTAATTGCTGATAACGTTTAATTAATTCGCATGTTATTGTGAGTGAGGTGCACGGTACTTATACATAACGTTTAACAGTTCTGCGTGGTTATGTAAATCAGTCCCTTGTTCTGGATTGCTATGTTTAAAGTAAAGGTTGAACGATACTCTATACCCCAACACATCATAATATAGCATTGTTTTTATTTGGCATAAGACATATCCACATTTATACTGAAAGGGCAACTTTAATAAAAATAGCGACTCTGTTTCTGGTTCTGGGAGTTAAACGAAAAAGAAAGAAAACAAAACAACTAAGAACAAAAAAGCAGCATGGAACAAACCAAAAATAGTTTCAATAGAAGAATAGAATTAACCTGATATCATTCTAAAGGTTTGATATCAATGTACTGCTGACCGCTCAATATTTCATACCAAGGTGATGTTGAACACTCCAGGTGAAATAGTTCAAACCAGTTACATGTAATATACATTTATATATACATATATAGTACAGCTGGTTATAAACATCTGATATTTATTTATACTGACCATTCACGTTTATTATTTGCTTTGCTTTCTATTCATTATGTAGACATGCTACACTGAACCCTTGTGCCGATATCGCGTACTTGAATCTGTTTCAACAAAACATATTAATAGTAGTTTAGACTTCAAGTGCCGCGGAGTATATAATTTATGGTCTGAACACAATCTTGCAATTCAATTAGTTTTTCAATTTCCATACAGTAGCCATACTTGTCGGATAATTATCGCATACATTAGAGGTTAGGATATGCGGTCATGTGTGGCTTTTCTACATATACCATAACAGCACCTTGACAATGAAACATATTATATACCCATGTCGCATTGAGCTATTACAAGATATGTACTCGCAAATAATTAAATCTAAGTGTAGATAAATCAGAGTAAAATATCATACGAAGTTCGATTTCAAGGTACCGATGTAAATTTAAAAAAGGTATTTCATTGAATCTAGGATATGAATCAAAATACCATCGGCGCAGGTTTCAAAAGTGGCATGTCATGAATAAAGTGTCACTTGTGTTTGATACAGTATAATTGATATCCTATCCATTGGCATCTTCTACGATTTCTTAACAAAACAGTAACCAAGTCAAAAAAGTACAGCAAAAACGTACATTTAAAAGTGTGGGGTCGAATAAAAGTAGTGAAAAACCCATGTCATATGTAAACGTTCTGATTTTACACGCACTATTCTGAATTAAAATCTGAGAGGAAAAAACATACCTGTTCATTCTTTCATTATTCTTGATATTTTTCAACGTAATAAAAGCTTATTATTATGGTAATCGCATTTTTTATTATTCACATGTGTGACAATTGGTGTAAAATGACCCAATACCCAGTTGTGTTAGAAAACCGCATTCGAAAAAAAACCGGTTACAGTAATATGATTTGAAATATCTTCCTTCAGTTGTTTCTGGTTTTAACATGATTTGACTGGCGAGGTCTCTAACTTTATTTAATCATAGAATGTTACATCTCGGCATAGAAAATTGCATTTATCTAAATATGTAAGTGAACACAATAACGGACCAAACGTGTGTACAACTTAGTAACTAAACAAATTATTGTGCATGTATTCGACTCCTGCGTTAACCGAAGACTAAGTTTGTGACAGTTTCTCAGCACCAAAATATATGATAATAATCTTTGGGAATTTTCTACCAAATACATTGTGACAAATATTTTACCACTCTGGCACAACTCCCGTACACGCAAGTCATTTACATGTATACATAATTAATGACTCGTTATAAAACAATTCAGAACAGAACAGAAGTGTATTGTGACATTAAGCATACCTAGCTACTGATCATATTTATGTATAAGGACACTGTCAAGCGCACGACACTATCTTAATATCACTAAAACGACATTTATTTGTTTTATCTTGTCCCTATTCAGCCTGGTATTCTAAAGAATTTGATACGTGTACTTAAACTATTTTCAAATTATCTTAAGATCATAAAGATATACAATATTTTATCAGTCTATTTCCGTTGGTGAGATAAATATCTGAGGTACAAAGATTACACATAAAATAGAAAACTTCAGTCTTAAAGTTTAAACGTTATTTATTTTACAACGATTACGAAACAAGTTATGCAACTTATATTAATCATGCTCGTTGACACCGATGTTTGCGTTCGGATGGTCTTCGTGTGAGAGGAAACCGGAGTACCCGTTGGAAACCCACCTGTCTGACTTGGTGACCACATGACCATTTCACATGCCGATCCCGTGTATTGTACCCGGGTCGCAGCGGTGAGAGGCGAGCGCGTTACCACTACGCCAGCCAGATAGCCAACTTAAATCTTAACATACTTTTAATTGTATGTACATGTGTTTACACAACACTTCAAACGTCAATCATGTTTTAAGTTAGATTAATTGATATGACAAACATAACCGTGCAGGTAAACAATACATCATGGCATATATTTAGCACATGTAGTTGGTAATGTTTTATAGTACACATAGTTGATAAGGTTTTATACTAAATGTAGTTGATAAGGTTTTAAGGAAATCGCGTTGGTACAGACATAATACGTAGTACATGAAGCTTCAGCTGAATATCTAAGTTGCATTTCGTTAGACAAGAAATAGAAAGCATGTTTAGTTCGTTAACTTTGTCTATTTACCAACCACAGCCATTGTCATCGCGACATAAAAGAAATGTTGTTTATTTCCCCAATGCTGTTCACGTGCAGGTTGTATTGATCGGGACCGTTGGCAAACCGGAACAAAACAAGGTATCAAAAAACAACACTCAAACAATCTACCCAAGCAAATGTGCATCCAAACGCACTTGTCTAGGCCATAAATAGCCATGTTAACAACACTATCTAGTCACGGTCCAAAGATTACAATTCTGTCTGGAGCAATGGCACCTTTAAGCGCCCTCTCACACACAAACTATACTCTTGTTTCAGTACGAACTAAATATATGTTTGTTGGTGTTAAAGTTTTCAAACACGAGTGGATGACTACACTTCTTGACGTGAAAACTATCCGACAATGCTAATCATACATTGATTAAGTACAAGTCCGCATGGCAATGTACTGAAAGTTAATTAATCGGTGGCTATTTTCAACTATTGTATACAAACATTGACCTGAAATAAACCACACGAACCAATGCATTACAAAATAGGTGTTACATAGTGTATTCATATGCGGCGGGCGACGTCCAGAGCATTTGTCCGTTCAATAACTTCAATAGTTTTCATTGTATAATCATCAAACTTTGTGAAAATGTTTGTTGGCAAAATATCTCCGCCAAGTTCGATAACCAGTCAGATCTCACGAAGCGCTCTTGAGTTATGGCCCTTGAATTAACTAAAATTTAATAAATCAAACCTTGTCTGCTCAATAACTCAAAAAGTTTTAACTGTATATTCATCAAAATTGGTGAACATGTTTGTTGACAAAACATCTTGGCCAAATTTGCGTTATTTCTGAGTTATGACCCTTGAAATCTTTGTGAGCACAATATCTCGGCCAAGTTTGATAACCAACCAGCTTAGTAAGTCTCAAGCATACAGATTATTCAGATTGACAGTAGGCATTTGCTTTCTTACTATATGCCGATTTCACTTGTGTACTGCTATACTGTATTTTATGACATATGGACTCTCTTGTTATAATTTATTTTAATATTTGTTTGTTTTTATTGTGTTATGTAAACTAAAACTACAGGTAATAAAAGTGCCATCATTTGGGTTGATGTGTCTTTTAAAATAGTGGTGATATATTTAACACCTGTAAAAGAGTCGAGTTTTTATTGATATTAGTATTCAAGTTTTGTTCTCTATTCTGTGTGTAGCATTACGATACCATGACCTCTCTTTTCATACTTGGCACTTGTGGTGTGAACCTATCTCTAAATGTTATCGGTAACACGAGATATAGTGTATGGTCATGTTCTACTCATCTGGTAGAGCAATCGTCTGGGTCTGTTCCTCAGCTGATATATGCAAATAACAACCGATAATAATAGGTTGCTTGTCCTTTCTTACGGTCATATAAACATGCAGTGTGTCTACATATATATGCAGTATATAGAAACATTAAATCTGAGGAAAAACGTGCGAAACCATACCTGCATGCCTAATATATATACATACCCCATTGTATACATAGTTTATGAGTTTGATGGTGTCGATATAACAACGAAAACTAGCTAAACAATATCTCAACCCTGTATAAATTAGTGTGGGATTTTAGTTCACTGAATAGGCCCCACTTTTTATCAATTCTGCTACATACGTTGGTGTCCATTATCTACTGGTGATATTCAATATGGCCAACAAGCGTAAACAAAGCCGTAACCGCATACCTAAACTAGGCTTACACCCTATATCTGTCGGATGGTGTTGATACATAAACGACAAACTATAAAACGTCCAGAACAAAATATCCCATTATCTACCCTGAAATTTATTCCCTTAAAGTATCTTATATTATGGCTATTACAGGGAGACCAATTGATAATGTTCTGGTGTATATAGTAAGTACACCAGGCTCTAATTTATCTTACCTTTAATTGATAGAACATAATTGTTTGGTGTCGCACCTTAAGAGGAGCTTAACGATCGAAGCGAAAATTGCATAGGTTTTTAAGAACAGAACAGAACAGATATTTTATTTTAGGACGTATACATACATAGTACATAGTCACAATACAATATATATACATTTGTCACGTTTGGTATATGCTACACAGCGATAATTCGTATGCTTGTCTTAGAGATAATGATAGTGTATGTATATTTTTTAAAGAAGACAAGAAAACACACACACGCGCGCGCGCACATACACACATATTTAATACAGGAATACATGTTTAGCTTTTAGTAAGTTGTATAGTTTTGTAAAAAGTAGTATTAGACAGAATGTATATCGAGAAACCAATACACACATATTATCAGGTTATAGGTATTGGAGTATGAACAAAAGCGTTAAGGACTGTTAACATTCATACAAAGCATTTAACAAACTAAATTTGATAAACTAACATGGACATGCAGTTTTAAGCTTAGTTGAAGAATTGTGTAGACTACAAATAATCAGTGAAGTATATCTTTAGGACAACAGCAACAGTACACAACAAGTTGATTCGCTGACAATAGGTTAGTTCGCACAAGCATTGCTTCTTTTACAAATCTTGACACAATAAGTTTATTTTCACTCATTAGCGTTCAAAAAATGAAACTATCGACGGTCTTGTAAAATAGCACTTTTTTAATATATTTCTCCTCAGATCTATATAACATGGGCATTTAATAATAACATGAAACTCATCCTCAATGTCAGGAAATGTACAAAATAAACATATTCTCTGCTCTTTTGGTGTATTATTCCTATCGTAACGTCCAGTTTGAATTCTAATTGGTAAAACAGACAATCTAAGTTTACTCAGCCAC
>ENA-OREC01002335-OREC01002335.1-marine-metagenome-genome-assembly--contig:-NODE-2335-length-10387-cov-13.826091_pt1 | contig 10387 bp, 5 predicted proteins | sample MGYA00248626_ERZ508543 | MGnify/ENA primary metagenome ERZ508543 (study PRJEB26211, sample SAMN05518279) | marine metagenome | isolation source: Puget Sound, Washington, USA | host: Bankia setacea...
GGTGTTTTCAACTTGTGTACACTTGTGGGTAGGTGTTTTCAACTTGTGTACACTTGTGGGTAGGTGTTTTCAACTTGCGGGTAGGTGTTTTCAACTTTTGTACACTTGTGGGTAGGTGTTTTCATAATGTATATCTGTATAGTGTATATTGTTGTCTGGCTGTGTACTGTGTTTATTACATGGTCACTTTCAATAAGTAAAGAAAAAAAGACAAGATGTTACAATCATCACAGAAAGTATCTAGTAAATCTTTAATAATCTAACAAACTGTTGCAAATACAAGTAACAACATCTTAACGTCCTACAAACTTCTTCAAGTTTGCACTCACTGTATAAGTGGTTCGACCAATCAAGCAAATAGTTTTTTAGGTTCTGTTTTATGATACAAAGTATAAAAAACACAATCGCAAAGAATGAGTCTTTGTTTAACAGATTCTAAAGTTATCTATCAGTATCTTCACTAATTAATCTACATATCATAAGAAAAGCACTTAATAGTTTTGTTTAGTGTTTACAATTTCTGCAGACATTTCAACTCTATGAGCAATGATGTAGGCCTCATCTCAAAGCTGATAACTGACTATCTAACCAAGGAATGACGTCTTACACACTCTTAGTACTCAAGTAGTCATAGCGTTTGTTTTCTGATCTGTGCAATTTTCGCTAAATGCTGTTGAGACTGTTTCACAAATCCACTTTTGGACACAGTCAGAGGATAGTCTTTGCCTGTCAGATATAACTTGTTTTTCCATAGTGATATGTTCTCTGGTTTGGTAGTTTTATACACAGCAAAAATAAATCCAGTCATGAAGGCATCGTAACCAGCTCTGTGTCCACTGTTAGCATGAGTAGCCTCCCTTGATGATACTGATTTAAGCTGCTCTAAAATGTCTTCTGCACTTATCTTCACAACCTCCTGTTCCATGTCATCATTACCTTCCTTTGATTCATCATGTCCATTTTCATCTGCAGTTTCCATAGATTTGTTCAAACTTTCACGTTGTTCACGATTTTCTTGTCGACGTTTACGTTTTCGCCCTTTTCTTGTCTCCATGTATATATCCATGTCTATGATGAGGTCAATATCATGTGACTTGGGGCAGAATATTTCCTTGGAACACCAGCCATGACCCTGTAGAAAGAAAAGTGTAAATATATTATTCAAAACTTAACAATCAAATGTAGATGTTTAACAGCGTTAGCTTTTTAATTCAATTTTTTAAAAGTACTTTTAATTACATGAATAAAGCTAATAGCTGTGACCATAAATATAATAATTTTGTTTCTCCAAAACGATGCATGTTTTCATACTTACTGCATACGACAAGCACAGTGTGTCTTTATAAGCTGTTGGATTGTTGTCGATGTTGAATGTAGGTTTTATACTGCAATCTCTGTAGGTAACGTGTTGATATGAGGCTGGATAATGTGGATGATGTAGAACACATTTAGTATTGCAACTCTCATTCTCTTTCTGACTGTAAACAAGATTCAACAGTCATACTATGATAAAGGAAGACAAAACAAGACTACAGGGGTGCGAGTCATGGACCTATTATAATATATATATATATATGGAGAGGTAGAAATAATTCAGTATGTGAATGTTAGTGATCATCATAAACACTCATTGTACATACATTGTTCTTATCACACATAAAATGTCACTAGAGGTGAGTACATGTAGTAATGATTTAACATATATCTTTATTTATAAAAATAATCATCATATTTAATGATGTAATCAAATCCAAGTGATAATCTTTCATTTGGATAATCCTTCATTTGGATGGTAAGTGAAGTTGAACTGAATTGCTTTATTCATGGTAGCTTTTCCTTTGCACTCTTCTTTCTCAAAATACTGATTTATATTTGACATAAATAGTCCAAATTGATATCTGAGTGCCATTCTGTAGATCCCTGCCAACACCCTAACTTACAAACACTGAAGTCAAAATGTTTAGTGTTTCAAAAGTATCTTGCAAATCAACAAGCTAGTTCGACGTCCCGGTAATGAAAGGTCATAAGTGGTATAGTTTAAAGAAGGAGTTACAACCTTTCATTACCGGGACGTCGAGTTGTGATCGAGAATACATACCATTTCCTGAACACATATTCTAGGTACGAGGCTTGCATCATATGTTCAAAGTCTGTTATATATTTGGTATCAATTACTCCAGACGGGAACAGGTCTACAAGGTCCGCCAAGAACATGGCCACAGTTGGAGGCAGACTGGTATACAGGTTTTCATATATAAATATCAAGTCAACCAGACCATTGTGAAACACGATTGGTACATTTATAGAGCAGAGTTCAGTAAATAGGTTCTTTGGAGATTTGAAATCCTTTTTACCATCCTGAAATAAGATGTAAATGGAGGTTAGCACTCTTTTTATCACTTTTTATCACTGGACTAACATTTTTTCCTTTAATATTACATATCCATAACCCTAAAAGCCCTTAATATTACATATCCATAACCCTAAAAGCCCGTGATATTACATATCCATAACCCTAAAAGCCCTTAATATTACATATCCATAACCCTAAATGCCCTTAATATTACATATCCATAACACTAAAAGCCCTTAATAGTACATATCCTTAACACTAAAAGCCCTTAATAGTACATATCCATAACCCTAAAAGCCCTTAATATTACATATCCATAACCCTAAAAGCCCTTAATATTACATATCCATAACCCTAAAAGCCCTTAATATTACATATCCATAACCCTAAAAGCCCTTAATAAATTTCCTTCAATTATAGCTTAAGGTGGTATAAAAATTGGTATAAAAATGAAAGAACACAGTGATACTATTACTTAACAATGATTCCTTATCATACCTAGAAGTTTATACTAAATAGTAACTCATGTAAGGTTCAGTATATAGCTCTGGCATAGCTTTACATTGTTAGTGACATAGAGTTTAACTTTGTACTTTCCATACAATCAGATTTAAATAAGTAAGATTACACAGCATAGAAGACCTAAACGCATTAATATAACATCTAGTTGTTTAACTGAGGTGCCAACATTTCCATATTCAAACACCTACAATTACCTTATCAGCCCCTGGATGGTATGAGATGCCTTTAGAATACTGTTTGTTGAAGTCAAAGCCGTGTTGTACAAGGAATCTAAGGGAGGCAGGTTCTACAGTGAACGGTTCATCACAGAGCAAGGACAGGTTGAATGTTTGAACAATGTAGCTTTGTGGAGCTTCATTGGAGTCTGAAAAAATAGAAACATTATGCTGACTGACAACAAGCGTTCATACCTGTTGATAAAGATTAGAATCCTGTACATTTTCGAAGTTCTCAATTTAAAAACTCAGTCACTTGCCTTTGTCATGGAAACATATGAAAACTGTTTAACGTGGTTAAAATAACACTATTTTTCTGTTCCTGAATCTTCACGTATTAACTTAAGTTAACAAGTCAACATTAATGATTATCATCACAGATATAAACTACATTTGACACTTTTTTAGATTTTTAAATGAATAGGTAAAAAATATCACCTTGTTCACATTGATTGACAGGAGCAGGTAACTGTTGAAAACAGGAGATTCCAAGGGAGAGAATGGAGTGTGATTGTGCAGTCTCACAAATGTTCTTATATCTCTCATCCACTGACCTGAAACAAATTAGGAAATAATTATATATTTTTGTTAGGTGCAACCTGTACATGTTCAGGAATATGATTTTTTTAGGATAAAAAATGTCATTAGGTACCCTCAGCTGTCTTCAACTTGATTATGAAATCAGTATACAACTACAGTTTTATTTTATGCAGTTAAAAACCCAGCTTACGTGCCATGATATACACTGCGACTCCATTATAACGCGGACTCCATTATAATGCGGCCTCCGCGTGCACGCTCCCAAATATTTTTCCAGTGTACTATGTGTCAAATTGTCAACAGACGATCGCGATATACACAATGCAATCTGTGAAAATCGTACTCCCTGTGTATCTCCTAGCCAAGTTTGACAACAGTTAATCTTCCCCGAGGCGGTGTCAACGGGTCACTCGATATCCAATGCTTACGTAATCGGGGATCATGTGTAATTGAAAGACGATTGAGCTACTTTTGTTTACAGAAAAATCCCGCCGTTGCACGTGGAAAACGTGATAATGATGGTTAACAATGCAGGTGATGTCTTTAAACTTTGTATTAGCATAAAAAGAAAACACAAGCTTTACAACCTGTAAAGATCAAAGCGAAATCCCGCGCAATAGATATGCGCTTTATATTTTCAATTCATAGAAGTTTTTAATGCAAGTTTATGAAAGATTTTACAACGTGTGTACCTAACTACACAAAGATCTACTTCCCTTACTGTACAGTAACTACTCCTTGTTAAGGGAGTGGGCTAGCTTGTACTCAGACCGTTTCTATTTTAAGAACGCTAATGTACATGCAGACGCGTTTTCGTCACCAAAACAAACCATTTTACGTAGGTATCGGAATGAAATAAATACAGTAAATCAATTGCAACTCAACTATTCTACCAACATACACCTATTGATATCGTGATTTATGAAAAGTTTGTGGGTTATAACCATAAAACTAAATACACTGACTAATGTCCCATACCAAATGACGTAGGGTGGGGGCTTTGTTTACGTATGTGAAACCTGTGAAAAAGGTCGCATTAAAAGTTTTGAACAACGTTCGCGTGTATATAACGCCGTCGTCGGGGTCCACGGGAAAAAATGCATTATATTGGAGTCGCAGGGTAGTACATTAGCATAAAAAATGTGAGGAATCCGAAATTATTCAAATCTTTTTTCACTGATAACTGCCATCATAACATGTAATGCATCCTACAACATGTATGAAGTATCTCTATGGTTCAAACATATTCTAATAACATGATGATGAACCAGCCTGCTTCTTCATAAAATGAACTGTACTGTGTTGTTTTTATAATGTTCTTCAAACTTACTTGGCATTCAACTTCTTTCTGTTACCAAGTCCACTGAGTTCCTGTAATACAATGACATAATTACCACAACTCAAATACAAAAGCAAAACAATCAAATTAATTTCTTTAAAGGTTGTAATAGTTATAATTTATGGAGATTGAATAGATCACTTAAACAAATGTTTTACTTATATTGTGGTGCCAACCCTTTTGCTTATCAGTATATCAAGCATGACAAAGGTTTCTATAGATTGGTAAATTGTGATCAGGGACAAAATGTCTAATAAAAGATGCTTATAATTAACTGTCATGATGTTGTTGATAATGGAAATTGAAGTCTACAGCTAATTATCAAGACTGTACGACACATTAAATTTTCAACATTCTGTATCCAAGTCAATGAAAGAAGTGAATACTCAACATACTGTATCCAAGGCAACGAAAGAAGCATTTTTCATAGCAAGGATCATTGATGGCCAGACTTCATTGATGTTGTCTGATTGTACATCCACCACAGGGACACGACTAAAACTTGTCATAATGACTTTCCACTAACACAATCCTGGAATAAAAACAATGACTTTTGTGACAAATCTGTGTATCTAATGTCATAGTACATAGTAGATGTACGAGGACTTCACAGTTGTAATTAATTATATAACAGCTGAAAAACTGACACTGTATAAGATTTTGTTCTACTTTCTAGACAGACAGATATATACTAGAACTACATTCCATTCAACTTATCCAGTTGATATCATATCAACGCACTCTTACTGTCCCGTCAATAACTGACACACCTTAAATACACACAAACAAATAACACCAATTAAATACTACATTTGCTGAAACACAAGCCTACTGTCTGGTTCTCAATAATCTCCAGATGAGAATAAGTTTGATTAGTTGTAGATAGACAGCGTGTCAGTGAATTTAGTGTACAACTGGTGTTATTGAATATATAGGTCAATGCTTACTCTTCAGTTGAACTGCTCAAATTGATACAATCTCAACCAATACAAAACGTGCTTACTTTCGTTTCACATTTACAATGGTCAGCCTAGTTCTTCATAGAAAACCATGCATTTGTGATAATTTTTGATGTGTCAAATGCAAGTTTCTTCTTTTTTACGTTAAAGACACGTAGCAAGGCTAGTTCTTCAAAGAAAACCCTTCGCATTTGAGCTATTTTTCTGTTTGGCAAATGCGGGGTTCTTCACATTTAGCTCAAAAACACGTAGCATAGTTCCGACATCAAACCTATGTCGGAATGTTCAGAGGCCGAAAAATCAGTTAAATTAATAGTTTTCAGCAACGTGCATTAGTTATTTGGAAAGAATAGACAAATATACACAACAAATCAACGTTGAAATACTTTAAAACATCTGTAGCAGCCTCTTGAACCAAAGACATGTCACATGCTGCGCGCGCATATGCAAATGAGATTTTAATGAGACTGGACAGATCTTTAGACGACAATTTGATTATTCTTGTAAAACTACGCAGCCGTTTTAATGTGCTTCAAAGAAACCATTTTTAGGCTAAAATGATACTATATATTGACAACCTATACATTAAAACAATATATTTGGTAAGTTAGTAGAACTGACCTCATTCACATTTTACTTGATTAAACTTTTTCGCTAAAAGTAGATTCTAATATTTGACCTGTTTAACCTAGTACACAAAATGGCTACAGTCATGTTGCATAGCGTAAACAATCCAATCTAATGCTGGCGTTCACTAAATTAGAAGGTGAAAGTGATCATTTATGATAAAATTTATGTCAAAAATAGTTTATTTGAGTTTGGCAGTGCTTAATTTGTACAAATGTTGCATTTAGTTGGTTTCCCATTTCAACTGGCCTAGCTATGTGTTGTTAACGTAAAAGTGAAGAACCTTGCATTTGAAACATCAACACTTATCACAAATGCATGGTTTTCTATGAAGAACTAGTAGCAAGGCCAGTTGAATTGTGAAACCAAAAGAATGCAACATCTGTACAAATTAAGCACTGCCAAACTCATATAAACTATTTTTAAAACAAACTGTATCACATATGATCATTTTGACCTTCTTAATCAGTATACTTAAATATATATAGTATATTATATAACAAAAACATCTTACCTAGAGTAGGAAGTTTCGTGTTTACTACGTCTTTTCTATAAGTAAGCGTGTGAAAATCATGGCAACTTTCGATATAAGGGAGGCAACTAAAACCAGATTTGACGGGTAAAGTTTAAACTGAGGGTTTTGGTGGAACTTGATGCGGGCCTAACTTGAAACTGCTACTTGATTTATAGTCTGTTACCCAGCGTACTCTGCACATAATGCCTATAATGTAATGGCAAGGGCAGGTAATCCAGGCTACCTGACTTAGTACAGTAACATTTCTCATCTTTGTGTGGATGTGTAAAGCGAAATATTTATATGAAATAAGGAATAAAAAGTTTCCTAAATGCTCCTTATAATGAGGTAACTTCTAAATATGAAGATGGCTTTCTGTTCTCAATGAGGTCTAACCTACATGTATTACATTAAATAATTTGCAAAGTGTATTTTGTTCGCAACATACTCATGTTTCATATGTGTCAAAAATACTTAAATTGAAAACCAAAAGCGGGCACACTATGAACAAGTCTATTTTACTCCAACCTTGAACACGTGCTATAGTATGATGTCAATGTCACTACGGTCTTAGGTTTTTTGGTTTTGGTTTCAACGATATTTTACGTGGGGGCTTATTTGACATTTAAGTCAATCTTCTATAAGGCCCTCAATTTATTTTAGTTAGATTGAAATCATGCTCCAATCTGCCTTGGAACCAACAAGTACAAAGCAATAATTAAGGGTAAAGTTTCTTGCTCAAGGAAACAACGGAGGGCTTTGATGGGGTTCGATCCCACGACCGACACATTACGAGTCAGAAGCGCAACCCACTGCACCACAACACCCCTGTTAGTATTATGAAATTTTGTTTAAATTTAGACACATTGTCATACAATCATGTAGTAAACGGACATTTAGTTTACGATTTAGTTAGTATCTGAGACAGCTTGTTTGTTTCATTTAGTTGATACTCTGTTAAACCTTGATGGCAATATCTCATGGGATAAATAAAATTATTTTTTTATACAACTAAAACTATTTATCTTGTAAATCAGCTTTATTTAAAAAACCATTTGTATCAGTAATGATAACCAGATGCCATACAGGTATTTATCACAAAACGCTATACAATAACATCAAACACCCTGTATTTCTATTTAACACAAAAGTTATCAAAAACCATGTACATGTATTTCTATGTAATATAAATGTATCTACTGACTATAGTAAACCAAAAACATGTTTATAATGCCCAAGTAATACACACTATTTAAATGAAACAATTACAAGAGATCACATTTTCTAGAAATATGAATATTTTCAGTATAAATCTAGGTTGGCTAAAGGCTTAAGTATAAGACAATTTTAAATGACTAGTTTTCTTTTGACTAATGATTTCGAGGTCTCAAAAATATATATTTTGCAAATCACTTAGAAACACATTTTGTTATCAAGTGGCTTATAATCATTCAGAAGCATTTTTATCAGTGAATTAATATCTTTTAAGTCTGTTTCATGTGGCAAAGGTACATTGTAACAAATTAAAGGTACACATTACGAGTTCCAGGAACTTGTATCTTTGATTATTGACTTCTATTTTATAACTGATACACTGTTGAAATGTCACACTTAAGAAAACTAGCTCAGTTGTTTATCTCTACAAGTTTTGATTTGATTTTGTCTTTATCAAGAAATAATTATATGAAAAACTAATGCTTAATACTGTTGAACTGGCATTTACCACACTAAAATCGAACCACTAAGAGAGCTGCAAGTTCTCAACAGTTCTATCTTAGCTACACATGTTGTCCACATGTTGTCCACAATTATGAAAACAGATTGTATCCTTTAGAGTGCCTCCTCTAATGTTCTTCTTTCAGTAAAGCTGCCAATCTTTCAAAGGCCTGAAATGAGTAAAGAAAGGTGATATGTTTGTACAAATAACCTCAGTATACACATACATGTATACAACTGCTGGAAATAGATGCTACCTACTTTTAAATTTAACGGTTTAACATTATTATTGGGTCAAGGTCATTTGAGGTAAAGGTCAGGGACACATTTGTCAGTTCAAAACTCTAGTCAAAATGAATGTTATGATATAAACACGTTCAATGCATTAACAAGTATTTAAGAAGGAAACAGCAATAAAACACACTTTTTCTTGGAAACTGGCAAAATAAAAACTAGCTACCTAGCTATTTCATGAAAACTTATTCAATACAAAAAGAATATTATACTATAGTTCAATACAAATAGTATTAGCCATGTTTGTAAATAAACCCACAGTTTACAATTATTGACCTGTTCTACAGTAAACCTATCGTATGGTACAATATTAACACTGATACATTTGTACATGTACTACCAAATTTGTTTAAATGTCAAAGAAATGCAAGTCTTTAATCTTGCAATATTCTACTTTATGCAAAAGGCCCTTTGGTTGTAAGTTAAGTCAGAACAGTGTACATGCATACCAGGTTCATTTGTTCCTCTGAGCAGGTAGAGTACGAGGCCCTCACATATTGACAAGGCTTTGTATCATCTAACTGGAAGGCATTACCAGGGACAAACAGTACATCGCGCGCTCTCGCTTCCACTGTGATCAGCTTGAAAGTATCAGGTACGTCAAGTTTGAGCCATAAAAACATACCACCAGACGGCTCTGACCATTCAGCTAACCCTGAAAATGACAACAAGATTTATTCTACTGGTGATTCATTTACGAAAATATAACGTTTTTGTGTATACTAGGGCTGTCCCACTACATCGCAGACTTTGTTTATAAAAGATTTATACAACGTCAAATTATAATTATACTTTTGCATATAATTTAATCAAGATATAACCAATACAAACATGAAGAAAACTGAAACGGCATTGTTTTATTTAGTGTTGATATACTATTTTATATACACAAGTACACCTGGTCGACGCAGTCCAAAAATCTGACAAAATACATGTGGGTTTATTTAAATGTTTTGAGCAGACACATGTGTCCATTTCCCCGGTAAAAATGCATAGCATTAGAATACGATGTCATTTTGACGCAACCATGTTGAGTTACAAATATTTTGCAGTATTTTTTAAAAACTATACACACGGAAGAAGTACACCATCGCAACTTGTGTAATGCAGAAAATGGCGATGTCAGACAAAGACGCGGCGCACAGATCAGCTATTCAAGTTTGTTATCCATCAGCATTGACACGTTTTCCCGATTGAAATCAACATAACATTACAAGAATGTTTCAAGAACACTTGCATATACTTGGCATGATAGATTTAGTGACGATCAGGGGCATAGCCAGGGATATATCAATGTATAGGCACCAT